>Ga0209091_10000686_pt1 | contig 31687 bp, 31 predicted proteins | sample ArcticOcean_MG_C_6_FD_187438 | JGI IMG/M metagenome (GOLD analysis project Ga0209091, IMG submission 187438) | Marine microbial communities from western Arctic Ocean - ArcticOcean_MG_CB8_128 (SPAdes) (version 2) | ecosystem: Environmental > Aquatic > Marine > Oceanic | place: Arctic Ocean...
TTTAGCGATTTCTTTTAGGGTCACAAAATGGATGCCTTCTTTCTTAAGAATAGAGTCTGCTGTTTCTAATGCAGTTTGATAGCGCTCAAGGCTTCTATCTTGCTTTGGTATATTTGGTTTGTGAATTTCTAAGACCATTATTCTTTCAAAAAATATCTTAAAAAAGTATACTTTATTTGAAACCCAAACCTTACAAAAATATAAAACCATGGAAGACCTACAAAATATAAATCTTGATAATTACTGGATGCCTTTCACACCAAATAGAAAATTTAAGTCTGACCCTAGATTAATAGTTGCATCAGAAGGAATGCACTACACAACTCAAGATGGAAGAAAAGTATTAGATGGCATAGCGGGTTTGTGGTGTTGTAATGCAGGACACTGCCACCCCAAGATTGTCAAAGCCGTACAGGATCAAGTAGCAACTCTCGATTATGCTACGGCCTTTAATATGTCACACCCAAAAGCTTTTGAATTAGCAGAAAAAATTGCTGATTTAACACCCGATGGTTTAGATAAGATTTTTTTTGGAAATTCAGGTTCTGAAGCCGTTGAGACCGCTTTGAAAGTGGCTTTTGCTTATCACGTAGCAAACGGAGAAGGGCAAAGAACAAAACTCATCGGTAGAGAAAAAGGATACCACGGTGTTAATTTTGGTGGAATTTCAGTGGGAGGCATTACTCCTAACAGAAAATCCTTTGGACCTTTATTGCCAGGAGTGGATCATTTACCTCACACATGGAACCTAGATGAGATGGCTTTTTCTAAAGGCCAGCCAACTTGGGGCTTACATCTTGCAGATGAACTTGAGAAGATACTTATCTTACAAGATCCATCCACAGTAGCAGCGGTTATTATTGAGCCGGTTACGGGTTCGGGGGGTGTCATTGTTCCTCCAGTAGGTTATCTGGAAAGAATTAAAGAAATATGCACCAAGCACAACGTCTTATTAATTTTTGATGAAGTCATTACTGGATTTGGGCGTCTTGGAGACTCTTTTGCTGCTAATCGTTTTGATGTAACCCCTGATATTATCACCATGGCTAAAGGCTTAACCGGTGCAGTCATCCCTATGAGTGCTGTTGCTTTTAAGAATGAAATACATGACACCATTATGCAAGGACCAGAGAACATGATCGAATTATTCCACGGTTACACATATTCGGGACACCCAGTAGCAGCGGCTGCTGGTTTAGCAACACTTGAAGTTTATGAAGAGGAGGGGTTGTTTCAACAAGCAAAAGAATTAGAACCTATTTTTGAAGAAGCTATCCATAGTTTAAAAGGTGAAAATCAGGTAGTTGATATAAGGAATATTGGATTGATGGGTGCAGTGCATTTTGGTTCAGACCCTATTCCTGCCACTGAGTTTGCATCAAAAGTTTTCCAACATTGTTATGAAAACGATGTCTTGGTTAGATTTTCAGGTGAATTCTTAGTCCTTTCCCCATCTTTGATTGCCGAACCTGAGCACATAGCAATTATTGTTGATGCACTTAAAGCGGCTATACGTAGTATAAATTAAAGGTACTAAAAAATGACTTCGCCAGAATGGTTTGTTTCTGCTATCAATAACGCGCCTGAGCATCATTTTGTAGAAGTTGATGGCGCAAAGGTTCATTATTCTTTATGGGGAGATCAATTAAAACCGGGTTTATTTTTTGTTCACGGTTACAGTGCAAACACTAATTGGTGGGATTTTATTGCACCACATTTCTTAAATGACTTCTGTGTTGTTGCGGTTGATCTTTCTGGAAATGGAGAAAGTGATCATCGAGAAAATTACTCTCAAGAATTATATGCAAAAGAACTAAAAGCTATTTGTGAGGACAGGGAGTGGAGCTCGGCTACTTTTGTAGCTCACAGCATGGGAGGTTCAATATCCTTGAAAGCAACATCCTTTTTTCCAGAATTATTTACTCGATTAATCTTGTTGGATTCTATAGTCGTAATGCCACCCGACAAGGCCAGACCCATGGGTAAGTCGATGATAAGGGCAGATTTTTATTATGAAACACTTAACAGTGCAATTGAAAGTTTTAGACTGATTCCTCCACAACCCTGCAGGAATGATTACATCTTGGAACACATTGCAAAGAATTCATTTAAAGAAACTAATGATGGATGGTTGTTAAAATCTGATGGCAAGATGATGAGAACTTATCAATCTTCGGACTTAACCGACACACTAATGTCCCCGGGATGTCCTGTTTACTTAGTCTATGGTTTAATGAGCCAAATTTTTCCAGCTGAATTAGTTGAATATACAAAGTATGTTGGTAATTTACCGGATGAAAGAGTGGTGGGAATTCCCGGAACAATGCATCATCTTTTTATTGATGATCCTTTGAGAGTAGTAGAAGAGTTAAAAAAAATACTAGGAGTAGTTTGATGATTGATGGACCAGAAAAGAGTATTAAGGAAATTACGGAAGGTTTTTCTAAGCACGGTTATATATGCAGCGAACAAATCGCGACAGCAGTTTACCTTGCTTCCCAATTGGAGAAGCCAATTTTAATCGAGGGTCCTCCTGGAGTAGGAAAAACTGAATTAGCAAATACCGCAGCTCTGCACTTTCAACAAGAAATTATTAGACTGCAATGCTACGAAGGTCTGGATGAATCAAAGGCTTTGTACGAATGGCGATACGGAAAACAGCTTCTTTATACCCAAATTTTAAAAGAACAAATGGCAGATGTCTTGGAAGGAGCTAAGGGATTAAAGGAATCATTAAGTCGCCTTATGGAGTTTGAAGATATTTTCTTCTCGGAAGATTTTTTAGAATCCAGACCACTTTTACAGGCTCTTTCAACTGAAAATGGTGCGGTTTTATTAATAGATGAAGTAGATAAGGCAGATGAGGAATTTGAAGCTCTGTTGTTAGAGATTTTATCGGAATTTCAAATATCCATTCCAGAGCTTGGAGTTAAAAAAGCTAAGGTTAAACCTCTGGTAATGCTGACTAGTAACAATAGCAGAGAGATAGGAGACGCATTAAAGAGGCGTTGTTTGCATCTCTACATACCATTTCCAGAAGCAAAATTAGAGAGACAAATTATTCAAGCTCGAGTTCCTAAAATTAAAAAATCTTTGCAAAAACAACTTGTCGCTTTTGTCCAAGGAATCCGTGAGCTTGATTTAAAAAAACAACCTGCGATAAGCGAAACTATTGATTGGGCAAAAACACTTATATTGCTAAATAGTGAAGAATTAGATGTTCAATTGGCGACCGATACATTAAATGTTTTATTAAAGCATCAACAAGATATTGAAGTTGTAACTAAAGAAGTTCCAAGATTAATATCAGATTCTATGGGGTCACCTAGTGGAAAGAGTATTAACTGATTTTGTTAAAGCCTTAAGGAATGCAAACGTAAGAGTTTCTCCGGCTGAAACCCTAGACGCCATGGAAGTGATTGATAAGGTTGGATACGCAAATAAAGGCCTTCTTAAGAGGACTTTATCAATCGTGTTGTCAAAAACCCCAGAAGAAAAAGATAAATTTAGTTCTTGTTTTGATGATTTCTTTACCGATGAAATAAAGGCTGCTGTAGAAGTCGATTTACCAGATAAAAAGCAAACGGCTAATGATGACTCCTCAGATCTTGCTAAAACCTTAATGGAGGGGTCGCAGGCTGAAATAATGTTAGCCATAGCTGATGCTGGAGAGGAATCAGAAATTAGAGAAATAAAATATTTTACTCAGCGATCCGTTTTTACAAGAAGAATTCTCGAACAAATGGGAGTTGGCAAGCTTGAAGATGAAATCATGCAAATGGGGTCGCAGAATGATGGCGATGTTCCTTCAGACTTGGAGCAGCAACTCAGATCACAATTGACTGGACTTAGAGAGCGAGTCTCGGATTTTGTTCAACAACAATTCTTACTCCACGGAGACGTTTCAGGAGAACAATTACGAGAACAAGTCTTTAAATCAATGAACATGGCTCAAATTGACAGGTCATATTTACAAGAAGTACATTCTTTGGTTAGAAAAATGGCTAAAAAATTAGCCAACATGCACTCCAGAAGGAAGAAAAATTTTAGACGCGGGAAGTTAGATATAAGAAAAACCCTCAGAGATAATTGGGTCAATCAAGGAACTTTATTTAACTTGAGGTGGTCATACAAAAAAGTTGATAGACCTAAGATCCTGATTATCTGTGATGTGAGTGGTTCAGTGGGGGCTTATGCTCGTTTTATGCTGATGTTTTTATTTAGTCTTACTGAGGTTGTTTCAAAAATACGGGCTTTCGTATTCTCTTCAAACTTAGGTGAAGTTACTCAAGATTTTAAAGATACTCAATTAGAACCAGCCATAGAAAAAGCTCTACAAAAGCACGGAGGAGGGTCCACTGACTACGGTCAAGCTCTCTCTGATTTTGTGAGCCTTTGTTTGGATGACATTGATAAGAAAACAACCGTTGTGATATTGGGTGATGCCAGAAATAACTTCGGTCCTGAAAAAGCACATCTAATGAAATTGGTGTACGAAAGAGCAAAACAAGTTTATTGGTTAAATCCTGAAGGTAAATACCGATGGAACACAGGTGACTCTGTGATGAGAAACTATTCTGCTTATTGCACTAAAGTGTTTCAATGTGGTTCAATAAATCAACTGGAGAGAGTTATAGCCACTCTTCTTAGAACAGCAATCTAATAATTAATTAAAATAAACCACATGAATAAATTATATAAATCCCTTCTACTGACAGTTATCGCCCTTTCTTTAAATGTCATTCAATCCCATAGTTTAGAAAAAGCAATTGGCAGTGAAGACAGATCTGCAAAAAATGTTTTGCGGGATAATGAGAGACATCCCAATCAAACAATTTCTTTTTTTGGAATAGAGTCTGATATGACAGTTGTAGAGCTTTCACCGGGTGGAGGTTGGTATACAGAAATACTTGCCAACTACATCCATCATCCTGGAACTCTTATTGCAGCTCATTTTAATCCAGATGCAGGAGATTATTACGCTAGATCTAGGGGTAGGTTTGAAGAAAAAATGGAATCAAGCCCGGTATACGGAAGAGTTGAATTGGTTAATATAGATTCTGAGCTTGCAGAAGCTTCCTCCATTGATGCCGTTATAACATTTCGTAATCTTCATAACTGGTTAGGGCCTCAAATGGACTTAATTTTTAGTAATTCTTACAAAGCTTTAAAACCGGGGGGAGTTTTTGGGATTGTAGAGCATCGTGCTAAACCAGGAACTTCAATGGAAGTAATGAAAAAAAGTGGCTACGTAACTGAAGAATTGGCTATCAAAATGGCCGAGAAACATGGTTTTAAGTTTGTGGCTAAGTCAGAGATTAATGCGAATCCTAAAGATACAAAAGATCACCCCAGAGGAGTTTGGACACTGCCTCCATCTTATCGATTAAAAGAAAAAGATAAGGAGAAATATCAGAATATTGGTGAGAGTGACAGAATGACTCTTCTGTTTAAAAAATAAAAAACTTTAAGAATTACTCTACAATATTTAATAAATAGTTCTTATATTGAATTGTAAGAACATTGAGTAAAACCACATCATCCAATGATTCATTGTGATATTTACTGATTGAATCCTCTTCCTTATTGCTTAAAAAAGGCATGGAAAGGATGTACATTCTTTGAACAGATTCTCCAGATAGACTGTCTTCGTCATCTGATAGAGCTTTAGAGTTCTTCTTGTGTTCAAGGTTCAAGAACTCTAACAATGGGCTTGTGTCCTCTTGTGCTGTTATTATCTGGTCTGAATTAGCTTTATATCCATTAAGACTTTGATAAATAATTAAAGACACTGATTCTTCATCGAGCTCTCTAATTTTAATGGCAAGAACTTTTAGAGCCTCATCAAAATTTTTATTGGCATTAATAAATTTCATAGTAGTATTTTAACAATTAACTGGGTTATTGATGTAATCTAAAAAGATGGAGAACAAAGATACAAAATACTCAGATAGAGCTAAGCAAATAGAGAAGAATGTAATTAAGAAATCTAAAATAGTAGAAGAGTTTGTGGTGACAGGTATAGATACCGTAGAGAAATTTATAACAGATCTTGCAAACTTAGGCAGGGTCAAAAAAGATGAAAAGGGCGACAATTAATATGCCGCCCATTAACACATTAATCCATCACCTTTATCAGCATGTTGTCTGAGTGTATCTTAATGTCTAATTTTTCATCCATGAGGGTCTTTTCGTAAATAGAATCTGCTTTTGCAGATTTTTCTGCAAAATCATCAAAGTCGTTAAATCCGCAAACTATGTAAAAGGAATATTCAGGTCCGTAACGATGTTGAGTTAAGTTACACGCACCAAACCCTTCTTTGTAAACATCGTATAGTTTATTTGCTCTATTAAGCTGCTCATTTGCAGTGAGGTAGGGACCAAAATTATATTCCGAATTAAGAATATAATTAGGAGCCTCTGTTAAGTTCCTCTCAAGGACTGCAACAATGTTATCGCTATGAGAGGCATAACTTTGTACAGGAGATGGGTCGCTAGACTGAGCAGCTATGGATTTTTTCATTACAGCAGCAAATTGCTTCATGTCATCAAAATTACAATAAGTATAAAAACCTCTCATTGCACCAAATTGGTGTCGATAGACTCCGCAATTGTTATAGCCATAACTTTCTTGATTTTTTTGCATTTCCATTAGTTCTTCTGCCAAGTCTTGTGGATTTTGACCGGATGCAATTTCATACGTTGAAAGAAGTTGGAATTGATTTTTTGCTTCACCTTCTTCGTGATGAGCGCTGTAAGCGCTTAAAGAAAAGATGAGAAATAAAGATAGTAAAATTTGTTTCATAGAACCTCCGTTGTTGATTAAGTTAATTTATACTAAGTAATGTATTGATAAAGTAAAGTTAAAAAATAAGGAGGCATGATGAAGAATTTATTTTCAGTAGAAGGCAAAGTTGCACTTGTAACGGGTGGTTCGAGAGGAATTGGGGAGATGATTGCTGCTGGCTATCTGGCTAATGGAGCAAAAGTTTATATAAGTTCACGAAAAGCAGAAACTTGCGACGCTACTGCTGAGAGATTGAGTAAAGATTATAACGGTAACTGTATTTCAATTCCTGCTGATTTATCGAATTTGGATGGAATAGCAGCTTTGGTCTCTAAGATAAAAGAAAACGAGAGCAGTTTAGATATCCTTGTAAATAATGCTGGAGCTTCTTGGGGTGAGCCGATAGAAGAATATTCAGAAAAAGGTTGGGATAAAGTAATGGATACTAATGTAAAAGGAGTCTTCTTTTTAACTCAGAAATTACTTCCTCTTCTTAAAGCTTCAGGAAATGCCGAAGATCCTGCAAGAGTAATTAATATTGGATCTATTGATGGAATTAAAACGGGTCTTTTTGACGCTTTCTCTTATGGCCCTTCAAAAGCTGCGGTGCATCATTTAACACGAGTTCTTGCAGCAAGCCTTGTTAGGGACCACATTATTGTAAATGCCATTGCCCCAGGGCCTTTCCCCACTTGGATGTTAAGTACGGGTGTTGGCTCAGGTGGAGACATAGATATTGATTGGAGTGTGGTTGGAGATACTAACCCAAGAGGCAGGGTGGGAACTGCTGAAGATATAGCGGGGCTAGCTATATTTCTAAGTTCGAGGGCAGGTGCTTATACAGTAGGCCAGACGATCACTTGCGATGGTGGAGTTGTGGCAAGCTCTTAATTAATGAGCAACAAACTTAAAAGTTTATTAATAACTTGCTCCGTGATGGACGAACGAAGCTCATTAAAGAGACCTGATTATCAACAATATATGTTGTTGAAACGTCAATTAATTTTGTGGCCTTCAAAAAGATAGAATAATAAAAAAAGGAGACATTTATGATAAATGGATATTGCGATGAAAGATTCTTAGAAGCAAAAAAAATATTTGAAGAGAGTATTGATTCAGGATTTGAACTGGGTTGTGCTATTACTATAGAAGTTGAAGGTGAAGTGGTTTTAGATTTGTGGGGCGGTCATACAGATCTTGATAAAACAGAAGATTGGAAGGAAGACACAATTGTGAATGTTTTCTCAACTACCAAAGGAATGGCGGCTATATGCCTATTGCAACTAGTTGAAAAAGGTTTAATTGATCTTGATGCTCCTGTCTCACAATACTGGCCTGAATTTTCTGCTAGTGGAAAGGAAACTATACCGGTTAGATATTTATTGTGTCATAAATCTGGTCTATGTGGCGTAAGAGAACCTCTGGATCAAGGCTCTTTTACAGATTGGGAGTTGATCTGTTCAGAATTAGCTAAACAGGAACCATTCTGGGAACCTGGTACGGCTCATGGCTATCATGCCATTACCTACGGTCATCTTGTTGGCGAGGTTGTCCGTAGGGTGTCTGGAAAATCTATAGGTCAATATTTCAGTGATGAAATAGCCAAACCACTAGATTTAGATTTTTGGATAGGTTTACCGGAAGATAAATTCTTGAGAGTTACAGACATTCAACCAGATAAACCGGGACTTCTACAGAAGATTTTAATGCCTATTTTATCTAAACTTCCAAGGTCATTAGCTCCAGGGTTTCTTGGTATGCTACTGGATTTTAATGATCCTACAACGCCTGCCGGTGCAGCTTTTAATAATCCCAAAATGTCTATGGAAAGTGGAGAAATGGAAGCCAATACTTCTAAATGGCGAAAAGCTGAAATACCTGCTGCAAACGGGCATGGAACTGCGCGTTCTATCGCAAAATTATACGGAGCCTTGGCTATTGGAGGGTCAAGAGACGGTGTTCATGTTTTAAGTCCAGAAACCATAGAGATGGCCAGACAAACGGAATCTGATGGTAAAGACTTAGTTTTAGGACAGATTCATACCCGCTTTGGGCTAGGTTTTATGCTTGGCACTAAAGACGTCAGCATGGGGCCCAATAAAGATGCAATGGGACATGGTGGAGCAGGTGGTTCTTTGGGCTTTGCGGATCCAGACAATAAGATATCTCTAGGCTTTACCATGAATCAGATGCACCCAGGTATAACTGCTTGGAAAACTGCTACAGATGTTGCTGATTCAGTTTATAAAACTTTGAATGTTAATACATGAGAGCCGTTTCTTACTCTGAAGGAAAAGTTTACACCTCCGATATAGAGCAACCAAAAGGAGAAGGAGTTTTAGTTAATATAAGCTCGGCTGGAATCTGCGGTAGTGATCTTCATTTATTAAATGCCGGTGTTCATTCCCCTCACGTTGCTGGGCATGAAATTGCAGGGATTACACCAAACGGAACTCCCGTTGCTATTGAACCAATAATTTCTTGTCAGGCTTGTAATAGCTGCAAGTCAGGAGATTACCATTTATGTAAAGAAGATTTTCAAGGTATGGGTATGAGTATAAACGGAGGGATGGCAGAGCAAATAATGGTTCCTGAGAATTGTTTAATTCCGTTAGACAAGAAAATCTTGTTGAAGGATGCGTGCTTGATAGAGCCGTTAGCAGTTGCTTTACATGGATTTATAAGAACAAAAACAAAGGCAACCCATAGGGTTGCTGTCATCGGAGGTGGAACGATAGGCCTCGCAGCTGTAGCAGCTGCTAAATTCATTGGCTGTCAGGTTGATTTGCATGCACGATATGATCACCAAAAAGAAGCCGGTAATAAATTAGGAGCTGGACTTGTCGAAGGTCTTTATGACCGCGTAATAGATTGCGTTGGTACAAAGGAAACCCTTGGACTCAGTGCTCGAACAGCCAAGCCCGGCTCTTGGATAGTTTTACTAGGTATACCCATGGAAGGTATCTTATTGCCGGGCATGAAAATAATTATGAACGAAATTAAACTTTTTCCTTCCATCATGTACGGAGCGTCCTCTGGTGTAAAAGATTTTGAACAGGCAGCCAAGCTATTGGCATTAAATCCTAAGATAGGAGACACAATGATAACTCACAGGTTTTCTTTGGAAGATGCAGAAGAAGCATTTAGAGTTGCCCAAGATAAGAGTTTTAAAAGCATAAAAGTAGTTTTTGATCCCAAGGCATAATCTAAACTCATAGTGATAATAGCAGAGCCATTATTTTATGCTGCAGCTATACCTGCAGTTTTGCTTTATGGAATTGCAAAAGGGGGTTTCGCTGCGCCATTGGCTATTTTAGGAGTGCCTTTGATGGCCTTAGTAATATCTCCAATTCAAGCCGCCGCCATATTACTTCCTATTTTGTGCATTCAGGATTTAATAAGTATTTATAATTACAGAGGTAAGTTTCATTTAGAGAACTTAAAAATACTTATACCTGCAGCTACAACCGGCATAGTTGCTGGGTTTCTTTGGTTTAAGTACCTTTCCGATGATCACATAAGGATCTTTCTCGGCTTAATGGCAATCATATTTGTTTTAAATTATTGGCTGGTTGGAGACGACTATAAAAAAACAGAAGTCTCTTTAAAAAAAGGTGCTATTTGGGGTTCCGTTTCGGGTTTCACTTCTTTTGGTATCCATGCGGGAGGACTGCCTTTTAGCATTTATATGTTGCCACAAAAATTGGATCATAGAATTTACGTTGGAACTTCAGCTCTATTCTTTGGGGTAATAAATTTTATAAAGCTCTTTCCGTATTATTATTTAGATCAACTGGTGATTGAAAATATTTTAACTGCTACAATTCTTCTACCTTTTGCTCCTTTAGGCTTCTTTATAGGATATTATTTAACCCATCGAATAGAAGCAGAATCTTTCTACTCAATAACTTATTTTTGTTTAATGATAATTGGAATTAAATTACTTTACGATGGACTAGCAGGCATGTGATGTATGGAACGGTAATTAGTGAATACGGAGGATCTTCCGTATTAAAATATAAAGACTCATTGGATGAGCCTAAACCTAAGGCGAACCAAGTGCTGGTAAAAATACGCGCATCTTCTGTTAACCCAATAGACTTAATGAAGCGCGAAGGATATGGAAAAGTTGTGTTTGAGAAGCAACGGTTTAATTCCTTCCCTTGGATACTAGGGTCTGATTTTGCTGGTACCGTTAAAGAAGTCGGTTCAAAAGTATCCAAGTTCTCTAAAGGTGATGAAGTCTGGGGTTGTACTTCGGATCCTAATCGAGGTTGTTATGCACAATACGGTGTATTTAATCAAGATGAGGTGGACTTCAAGCCATCCAATATTAGTTTTAATGAGGCCGCTTCTCTACCTTATGTGGCTTTAACAACTTGGGCTGCTTTAATAAGATGGGCAACTTTGAGACCTCAAGATATACAAAACAAAAAAGTATTTATACAGGCAGGAGCTGGTGGAGTAGGGACTTTTGCTATTCAACTCTTTAGTTCTTGGAATTGCGAGATAGCCACTACTTGCAGTAATAAGAATCGGAATTTAGTAGAAGAATTAGGAGCTCAAACTGTAATTGATTATTCAAAGCAGGATTTTTCATCTGTTCTAAAAGATTATGATATTGTCTTGGACTCCATAGGCGACCTTGGCGAAGAGGGCGTTATGGATAAGTGTATTAAAATTCTTAAACCGCTCGATACTTCTCATTACATAACTTTAAACCATCCTCTGGTTAGAACAATGGATGATAAGGGAGTTTTCCTAGGTTTTCCCCAAGCTCTATACTTAAGGCAGAAAATTAAACGAATGAATAAACCTGTCAATGTTCATTGGTCATTGTTTCGTCCCAGTCTGTCCGGCCTTCAAGAGCTAAATAAACTTGTATCTGAAGAAAAGGTTAAACCAGTTATTGATTCAGTGTTTTCACTTAAAGATATAAATTTAGCCCATGATAAAGTGGGCACAGGCCATTCATCAGGAAAAGTAGTGATAGAGATATAAATGACCAACTTAAGTGTAAACGTTAATAAAATAGCTTGGTTACGAAATGCCAGAGAGGGCGGCAGACCCAATCTTGTAGAACTCTCCCAAATAATTATTGATGCTGGAGCTAATGGGATTACGGTTCACCCTCGACCAGACTTAAGGCACATAAGACCAGAAGATGTAAAGGATTTAAGAACTTTAACCAAACTAAGTTCTGTTGAATTTAATATAGAAGGTAATCCATTTACTGAATCATCCTCAATATACCCGGGTTTTATGGAGCTTATACAAGAATTAAGACCAGAACAATGCACGTTTGTACCTGATCAAGATCATCAATTAACATCTGATCATGGATGGAATTTATTAAATAATAACAATAAGTTAAAAGAATGTATTAAGAAAGTAAGTGAACTAAATATCAGGGTAAGCTTGTTTGTAGATCCTAATGAGCAGCAAATAAAAGAAGCTAAGAATTTAGGAGCTGATCGTGTAGAGCTTTACACAGGTCCTTACGCAGATGCCTTTTTTAACGAAGGTAGTAGGAGAAAATACCTACTAAGTTATTCAGAAGCTTCACTGTATTCAAAATCAATAGGACTAGGTGTAAATGCCGGGCATGATTTAGATCAAGTTAATTTAAAAGAATTTTTACTAAAAGTTGATGTTGATGAAGTTTCCATTGGTCAAGCTCTTGTATCAGATGCTCTGGAAGAAGGCTTGGAAGCGACCGTTCATAAATATTTACAGATCTGTAAATAATCTTTTAGTTCTTTCATTCTCTAACGGCTAGAATTGAAGGTTAGTTAAATCTACTCTAGAAGGATATAATGAATACATGACAATTTTGAAAGAACTAGAGGAACAGGTTAAAGCAAATCCTATTTTACTTTACATGAAGGGTTCTCCTGACGCTCCTCAATGTGGTTTTTCTTCAAAAGCTTCACAGATTCTAATTGCTTGTGGAAAGCCTTTTTCTTTTGTAGATATTCTTTCTAATCCAGAAATAAGAGCTAATTTACCTGAATATTCTAACTGGCCTACTTTTCCTCAGCTGTTTGTTGACGGTGAGCTGGTGGGCGGTAGTGATATTTTGTCTGAACTCCATGAAAGTGGGGAGCTTCAGAACATCATTGATAAAGTTGTTATAGAAGAATAAGTCTCTCCGTCTTACTTGCCTTATGGCCTTTCAGCTGTTAAAAATACATACTTAAATTCTATTTGAGGAAAAAATGTATAAATTTATACCACCATTTGAGCTTAATGAATCGGTTATTAAGAAAGCAGTTGCTTTTGGTTCTGTAGCAGCAATATCGGGTTTAGACAGCAATCAATTGATTGCTGATGATTCTGAATCATCCAATGTTGAAGAGATCGTTGTAACAGCAACCAAAAGAGAATCAAAAATAGAAGACCTACCTATGAGCGTCCAAGCCATAACTGGATCGAGATTAGACAACGCCGGTATAAGTGATTTTATGGATTACGCTGAATTAATTCCTTCACTTTCTTACATACAATACGGCCCGGGAAGATCAGCTTTTTACATCAGAGGAACTTCGGATGGAAACTTTGGTAATTTAGCAGGTCCAAATACCACAGTAGCCATGTACCTTGATGAGTCACCTATAAACACTGTTGGGTTAAATCCAGATTTACATATTTATGATATGGAAAGAATTGAAGTCCTTAACGGTCCTCAAGGAACTCTTTATGGTTCTAGTGCTCAAGGTGGAACAGTTAAGCTTATTACTAACAAGCCACAAAGGGAGCAATTCGAGGGAGGTTTTGAATTAGATGGATCAACAGGCAGTAAAGTAGCTGATAGCGATAGCCTGGAAGCTTTTATTAATGTACCAATATCAGACAATATGGCAGCCAGAGTGGCTGCTTACAGTGTAAATGAAGGTGGTTTTATAGACCTTGTTGGAGGAACCAGAACTTTCTCAGCAAGTGGCTACACAGTGCCACTTCTAAGCAAAGAAGATCATAACGAAAGTTCTGTTGAAGGTTACCGTGCTTCTTTCAGAGCTTGGATAAATGATAATCTTACCGCAACATTAACTCACACAAACCAAGAGTCCATGACCACTGGAAGCTGGGATCATCAGCCAGAAACTTTGGGTGATCTAAAGAGTAGCAAAGTAATAGGCGAATTCACGGATGATGAATGGAGTCAAACCAGTTTAATTTTAGAAGGCAGTTTGAATGAAACTTCTTTTACTTATGCAGGCACTTTCTTTGATAGAGACGTTAGGTACTTGTGGGATTACAACGATTACGTTGAATACTATAATTTAGACAGCCCAGCAACTAATGGATTTGGTTACAACAGTTACTACACTTGTGACTATTATTCCTACTACTACTACGGAACTTTTGAAGGAGCATGTAATGATCCTACTATGTGGGCAGATTATTCCTTAAACATGGAAAGAGAAACTCATGAGTTAAGATTTACTGGTGGAGAAGAAGGTGACAGACTTCAATGGTTAATCGGTGTGTTCTACGATAAATTAGAAAATCCTTATAAATACACTTATAAGTGGCCTGGAATGCAAAGTTACTATTCTGACGGTTCATGGGGAGGTACTGGAACGGCAGGTCGAGAAGGCATGTGGTGGGAAGCGGATAATTTAAGAGAAGATGAAACAAAGGCCATCTATGGAGAGGCCACATATGCCCTAACCGATAAAACTGCTATCACTGTAGGGTTGAGATCTTTTGATTCTGAACTTCACTTTGATGCCAGTGATGGTTATTTTGGAGGATTTGGCACAGCTTTCTATGGGCATGACGCCGACAGAATTGAGAAAGATAGTGGAATTTCACCCAAACTGGCAGTTGCTCATAAACTTGATAATGGTGGATTAGTTTACGCAAACTATTCTCAAGGTTACAGACCCGCAGGAACAAACCGAACCAATAAGAATAGTGATGCCGCACCTTTGTATTATGATTCTGACGAGTTAAATAATTACGAAGTTGGTTATAAATATTCTAATGCCACTGGAACACTAAAATTCAACAGTGCTTATTATTTAATGAAATGGAAAGACATGCAAACAGCAGTCTTTGATAGGAATTTAGCCAGTATCCAATTTAATACAAATATAGGTGATGCCGTTATCCAGGGTATAGAAACTGATCTTACTCTTCTAACTGAGAATGGATTTACTATTATTGCAGGAGCGGCTTTTACTGATCCTGAATTAGATGATAATTTTATTCTTAGCGGCGTTATACAGGCCACACCAGGTACTCAGTTAGCGAATGTCTCTAAACATAAATTTTCTTTAGCTATTAACAAAGAATTCCAAACAAGGGGTGGAAGAGATGGTTATTGGGATTTAAACCTTACCAGAACCGGTAAGCGAAAATCTTCACTATCTAATCCTGTAGATCAAGGCGCTTATACGCTTGGAAATCTTTCTGCTACTTTAGAGGGAGAAAACTGGGCAACTGTTCTTTATGTTGATAATCTCTTCGATACGCGAGCTGTAATTATGGAATATTCTGGTTATAGACCTGAAACTAAATTTACAAATAGACCAAGAGAAATGGGGATGAGGTTAAAGTATAAATTTTAAAACCTATGCCTTATTAGGCTGCTCAGTTCTTTAATGTAGCTTGGTCTAGTTCTGCAGCAACCCCCAACAATGGTAGCCCCTGAATCAATCCAACTTTCTACTTCTGATGCGTATTCAGATTCGTTTATTTCTCTTCGTGAATCTTTTTGATCATTTTCAGCTTGATCGCTGACATTTAAATCTTCTGAAAAAGTAACTATATTTTCTGCATTTGCATAGCCACCTACAGGCTTTTTAGTTAAGCCTGATAATGTTTGAATTGCTTGCCCTAATAAATTAGCACCACAACAGTTAACAAGATAAGCATCCGCTTTTAATTCTTGTAAATCAGAGAAAGCCAGACTTATGTGTTCACCGCTCGGTAAAGTGTTCACTCTGTTGCCATGCAGAGTCCAACTAACCCAGTTCTTTGTTTTTGATTGCTGGATGGTGCTGAGCGCGCATCTTGCCTCAGATGAACTGGACATTGTTTCACAAATAATAATATCCACCTCTTTTTCTAAGATATCTGCAAGTTCATAATAATAATCAAGCATCTGATTCTCTGGAAGAATTAAGTCTGCTCTGTAGCTGGTTTCTAAGGGAGGCAATGACCCAGCTATAAGAGTATTCTGACCAGATTCTTTAACAGCTTCTTTTGCTAACTCTACTGATTTAAGGGTAAGGTCTTCAAGCTGATCTGAGATATTATTTCTAGCCAGTATGGGCTGAGTTACAGCGTAATTATTAATTGTTATATAATCCGACCCTGCCTCTAGATAATCCAAGTGAATGCTTTTAATAATTTCAGGAGCTTTGGTAATCGCTAATGCTGACCAAATATCATCAACGTGAGAGGGCACTTCAACACCCCTAAAGCGAAGTTCAGTCCCCATGCCGCCATCACCTAACATTATTTCCTTCATAAGATTTCTGATAAGCAGTCTAAGACAAGGTTTGGGTTCTCTACCATCAACGTATGGCCAGAATCTTTGATCTCTTTCACCGTAACCGATTCAAAATTATTAATTAAGTCGCTGGCTTTATGTCTTGGAGTTAAATAATCATTTTCTCCTAAAATCAAGAGAGTCTTTGCTGAAACCTTTTTTGCTTTTTCTAGACCATCAACGTAATTAGAACATGCCAGGAGGTCTTTAAAAATTACATCTTTACCGGATCTTTGCATTAATCTTCTGGTTCCTTCTGTCATCCACATACCAGGATTTTTATTATTTCCTATTCTTGCGTTAGTGCTGTATCCCATAAAAGTCAGTATATCAATAGCCCTAGGATCATTATTTTTAGCTAAATCTAAGAGCACTTCAGAGACCACCATTGGCAAAGCAGTACCAATCATTACTAGATTATTAACACGTTCTCTCTGCGTTGATGCTGCTTCTAGGGCTATTAACGAACCCATGCTGTGACCTACTATTGAAAATTTATCAATATTTCTTGAATCAAGATAATCCAATAAGTTAGAAGAAAGTGATTCAATTGAATCCAGCAGAGGTCCTTTACTTTTTCCATGCCCGGGTAAATCTACTGAAAGAACATCCCTTCCATGCCTTAAAAAATATCTAGTAAATAAGGTCCAAACAGTATGGTCCATTCCTGTTCCGTGTATAAATATTATAGGATTTTTATCCCCTTGAAGCCCTCTTGGTCCTGAAAAAATATGCATAATTTATGATGTTTTTAGAGCAGATCTAAGACCGGCATCAAGATCATCTTTTAAATCTTCAATGTCTTCCAATCCTACTGAAAGTCTTACCGTGCCTTCAGAAATTCCCGCCTTCTTTAGGGCGGCTTCATCCATGCGGTGATGGGTTGTACTGGAGGGATGTATAACCAAAGATTTTGAATCTCCTACGTTAGCTAAGTGAGAAAAAATATTTAAATTTTCTATAAAATTCTGTCCTGCTTTTTTTCCGCCTTTAAGTTCAAAAGTAAAAACTGCACCGCATCCATTAGGGAGAATTTTTTTTGCAAGCTCATGATCTGGATGACTTTCAAGCTCAGGGTAGCTAACACTGGAAACAGCTTTGTGCTGACTTAAGAAATTTACTATTTCTCTGGTTGTTTGCACGTGCCTATCCATTCTCAATCCAAGAGTTTCTACACCTTGCAGAATTAGAAAAGCTGTATGAGGACTCATGCAAGCACCAAAATCTCTTGCCCCTTCTTTTCTGGCTCTGTTAATAAAGGCGGCCGGCCCAAATTCTTCTGTAAAAACCATATCATGAAAGCCTTTATAGGGTTTAGAGAGTTGTGGGAAGTTGTTGTTTTGATCCCAGATAAAATTACCGCTATCAACAAGTAAACCTCCTATAACAACACCATGTCCTGAAAGGAATTTTGTAGCTGAATGAAATATCAAATCGGCTCCATAATTTATAGGCTTCATAAGATGGGGGGTAGTGAAAGTAGAATCTACTAAAAGAGGAATTCCACTGTCATGCGCTAGGTCTGATATTTGTTGTATATCCATCACGTCTAGTCCTGGATTTCCTAGCGTTTCTCCAAAAACAAGACGAGTATTGCCTTTAATGGCGTCTCTGACGGCATCAAGGTCTCTAAAGTCAACAAAAGATGTTTCAATCCCAAATCTTGGAAGGGTGTATTCCAGTAAGTTATGGCTTCCACCATACAGACAATTTGAAGCGACAATGTGTTGTCCTGAATTGACTATGGTAGCAATTGCTAAATGCAATGCTGCTTGACCGCTAGAGGTTGCTATAGAACCAATAGCTCCTTCAAGTGCAGATATCCTCTCTTCCAACACCGCATTCGTAGGATTGGTTATTCTTGAATATACATGTCCCGTTCTCTCAACATTAAAAATTCCTGCTGCTGATTCAGTATTTTCAAAGACAAAAGAAGACGTTTGATAGATGGGCGTAGCGCGAGCTCCATGTTCTTTATCTGGTCTTTGACCTGCGTGGAGAGATAACGTGTCTGGTTTTAAATCTTGAGGTTTTTTCATTTTTGTTCCTGGTGTAAGTCTTTAAATATAGCCAGAGCCATTAAAGGGTAAATAAACAATAAAGGCAGAGAGGTTATTAGAATTAAATCCATCGCGACTGAATGGTCTGAATAGATAACAAGTGCAGCGGGAAGAATTCCTAAAACTACAGCCCAAAATAGTCTTAACTCCTTATCCGGATCTTTTTGTTCGGATGAATTTTTTTGCACATGGTAAGCAATTACAAAAGACATTGAATCATAAGAAGTTGTTACAAATATAATAGTAATTACGCAAAATAAAAGCAGCATGAGATTATCAAAAGGCATGGTATGTACTATGCTTATAGCTGTATCAGCATGACCTGATTCTTTTAACGAGTCCATCACTCCAAAAACTCCATTTTGTTCAAGACTCATTGAATACCCTCCAAGGATCATGTAAAAAAGCCAAGTGCCTAATGAACCAAATATTAGCATTCCTAAGATTAATTCTCTTAAGGTCCTTCCTTTTGATATTCGGGCAATGAATAAAGCCACCAAGGGTCCAAAAGCAACCCACCACGCCCAGTAGAATATTGTCCATGCATCTGCAAAATCTGACTGTTCGAAAATACCCAAAGTACTCATATCCCAAAAATACCTGACTGTATAAAAAAGGCCATCTATAGATGATCGCAAGATATCTAAGCCAGGACCAATAAACAATATAATAATTAAAAAGAGTATGGCCAATAATAAATTAAGATCACTTAATCTTTTGATGCCTTTTGTTAGGCCCGAATAGACACTAAAACCAAAAAGTCCCACACAAAGAGCCAAAACTTGTAAATCCAATGAAAAGCTTTTCTCTATGCTAAAAATATCAGAAAAACCAGAACTTAACATGGGTATGTAAGAGCCAATAGTTCCTCCTGCAGCTCCTACTGTGGATATCACAAATATAAGATCAATTAATCTTCCTCCAAAAGTTTCTTCTATGTTCTTAATGCCCAGTCCTCTTAGACTGGAGCTTAGTCTTAGAGTGCTTAATTTATATTTATAAAAGGCTATAGAGAGAGCTATGGCAGGTATGCCGTATATTGACCATGCACTAATTCCCCAATGAAATAATCCATAAGCTGTTGCTAGCGCAAATGCTTCATTCGAACCTGGTTCAATTCCGAAAGGAGGTATGTCAACATAATAGGCCCATTCAACTCCTGACCAATATACTAGTCCTCCACCTATACCTGAGCAGAAGAGCATTCCTATCCAGCTAAAATATGAGAACTCAGCCTTTTGATCTTGTCCTCCCAGCCTGTAGTGACCGTGCCTTGATATACAAATATAGAGTAAGAAGAAAAACGAAAAGATGGTTAAAATTAGATAGGCCGGTCCAAAAATACCTACAATATTATCGTAGGATTCCCCTATCAAGGTTTTAGCAGCCTCAGCGTCGTATAAAATAAAAAATGCAATTACAACTACTACCAATAAGCTAGTAATGAAAGTTATGTAATCAACATTTCTAGCACTAAAAGCTTTTAATATCTTCTCCATTTGATGAAGCATAACCTTCACTAAGCTAGAATGTAAGTGTGTCAAAAGAAAAAGAACAAGAAGTCTCTATTCAGACAGCATTTAATAATGCTGCCAGTCTTTTAGAGAAAGGAAATGTAGAGCTCGCAGAAAAGCAATTAGCAGAAATTTTGGGACGCTTTCCCGAAGAACCAAATGCATTGCGTTTAAGCGGTGTCTCGGCCTTACAACAAAACAAGCCTGAAATAGCATTAATACCTCTTCAAAAAGCCATAAAAGCAGCACCTGATTTTGCTAAAGCTCATCAGGACCTCTCTAACACCTGGGCTCAGCTAGGAGATCTAAAAAAAGCTGAGATCTGTTTAAAGAAATCTTTAGAAATAGATGGGAGTAATTTTTCTGGATGGAAGGATTTAGGAGACCTTTTGGCTGATCAAGGTAAAAATGAAGAGTCTGATAGGGCATACAAAAATGCCTTAGCCAGTGATAAGAAATATAAAGAACTTCAAAATGCAATGATGTTGGTCCAAAAAGGTCAACTAGGAGAAGCAGAGAAGATATACAGGCAGCTATTAGCAGAAGACCCTGAGAATGTTGATGCTTTGCGTTTACTCGCTCTTCTAGCTTCTAGAAGTGGGGCGCTAGACCAAGGAATAGCTATGCTCAGAAAGTGCACTGAGGTTGCTCCGGATTACGCTTTAGCCTGGGAAAACTTAGCTAAGCTGTACAGGCAAAAGGATGACCCTGAAAGTATAAAAATGGCGTCATATTGTTTTAAGAAAGCCACTGAGCTAAGACCAGATTGGGCGGAAGGTTGGGCGGGGCTTGGCACAATGCAAACAAGAAGTTCTCAACATGAAGCAGGAATCTCTTCCTATAAAAAATCGATTGAGTTGAAAATAAATCAACCCAGAGTCCATCTGAGTTTAGGTCATATATATAAGACAACAGGAGAGCTTAAAAAATCTATCAGTTCGTATAAGGAGGCCATAAAATACGATCCTAAATTTGGTGAAGCCTATTGGAGTCTTGCCAACCTTAAGACGTATAAATTTACAGATTCTGAAATAGAAGAAATGCAAGGCCAGGTTGGTGCAAAAGATCTTAATGAAAGGGAGCGCGTTCATTTCCTTTTTGCACTGGGAAAAGCATTAGAAGATATCAAAGACTTTAAACAATCATTTAAGTACTACCATAACGGTAATGAATTAAATCGAGGCAGAAGCACTTATGATCCTAAGGCGATTGAAGCTCTTACAGCAAGATTAATCACTTTCTTTGATGCAAGTTTATTTTCCAGCACAGCGGGTTGTGGTTATGATTCAAAAGATCCTATTTTTATTGTTGGTTTGCCTAGGTCAGGGTCCACTCTGGTGGAGCAAATACTATCAAGTCACTCTGCTGTCGAGGGAACCATGGAATTACCTAACATGATGAATATAGCTAGAAAAATGGGTAACAGCACTAAAGATCAGACGGCCTATCCGGAGGTTATATCTGAATTACCCGAACAGGATTTAAGTTTTTTAGGTAAATCTTACATAGAAGATACACAGTTCCTGAGATCAGGCTTGCCTTTCTTTATTGATAAAATGCCCAATAATTTTAGCCACATAGGATTAATAAAATTAATATTACCTAATGCAAAAATAATTGATGCCAGAAGAAACCCTTTGGATACTTGTTTTAGTTGCTATAAGCAACTGTTTGCGAGAGGCCAAGTTTTCACTTACGATCTACCTGAATTAGCCAGGTACTACATTAATTATGTCAAACTAATGGATCACTGGGATGCAACGCTTCCTGATTTTGTTTATAGAGTTAATTACGAGAAAATGATCACTAATCAAGAAGAAGAAACTAGAAACCTTTTGAACTTCTGTGAACTAGAATTCGAAGATAGAACTTTACAGTTCTATAATACAAAAAGAGCAGTAAAGACTGCTAGTTCTGAGCAAGTTAGGCAACCTATTTATAAAAAAGGTCTCAATCATTGGAAAAACTTTGAAGAGGATCTTCTAATTCTAAAGAAATCTTTAGAACCAATAAAAGAACGCTTTGGACTCCCTGACTAGTCTTTTTGCCTTTACCGTATACAATAGCGGCTCATTTTTTTAACAACATGAAAAAAACGTACAATAAAATAGTATTGGCTTATTCAGGAGGACTTGATACCTCTGTGATACTTCATTGGCTTAAAGAGACATACAAGGCTGAAGTAGTCGTTTTTACAGCAGACATAGGGCAAGAACACGACCCGGTTCTGGTTGAAGAGAGAGCTAATTCAATTGGAGCTTGCAAGGTTATTATCGAAGATCTGCAAGATGAATTTGTAAGTAATTACGTATTTCCAATGTTTCGAGCTAACACCGTCTATGAAGGTGAGTATCTTTTAGGCACTTCTATAGCACGACCTCTTATAAGCAAGAGGTTGGTAGAAATAGCAGAGCAAGAAGGAGCTGATGCCATTGCTCACGGAGCGACAGGGAAGGGTAACGATCAGATAAGATTTGAAATAGGTTCCTATTCACTTAACCCATCAATTGAAGTTATAGCGCCTTGGCGTATCTGGGATTACGTATCAAGAACTGATTTAGTTAATTATTGCAAAGAACATCAAATAGATATTGATGCCAGTCCTGATGACCCGTTGTATTCTACAGATGAAAACCTACTTCATACTTCTTACGAAGGAGGTGTCTTAGAAGATCCTTCGATTGAAGCACCTGAATCAGTTTGGCAAAGAACTGTTAACATCATGGATACCCCTGATACAAAAACTGAAGTAAAAATAGATTTTAGAAATGGCGATCCTGTTGCTGTAGATGGACAATCACTAAATTCTTCAGAGATTTTATCGTTACTAAACGACATGGCCGGTAAGAACGGAATAGGAAGACTGGATCTTGTCGAAAATAGATTTACCGGAATGAAATCCAGAGGCTGTTATGAAACCCCAGGAGGAGCTTTGCTGCTTAAGGCCCATAGAGCAATTGAATCAATTACTTTGGATGGACATGTTGCACATCTTAGAGATGAGTTAATGCCTAAATACGCCCAACTAATTTATGATGGTTTTTGGTGGAGTCCTGAACGTGAAGCTCTGCAAGCATTTATAGATAAAACTCAAGAAAAAGTAACTGGCTCAGTAACTCTTAGCCTGCTAAAAGGTAATATAAATATTAAATCAAGGACTTCAGATTTTAGTTTATACGATCCAAAGGTTGTTACTTTTGAAGATGATGAAAACACCTATGATCAGGCTGACGCTTCTGGGTTTATTAAAATTAATTCATTGCGTTTGCGATTAAACGCAAAAAGAAATAAATAACTTAGTCAATAACTCCTAATTTCTTTTGTAACTTCGTGTTGGAAGTGGTGTATCCGAAAGGCACTCGTTCACCAGGAAAGCATCTCTTATAAGCATGTTGTACTGCCAGCGTGGTTTCATGAAAACCTGAAAGAATTAGATCTAGTTTTCCAGGGTAATTATTTATATCACCAACAGCAAATATACCATCCACGTTTGTCTCAAACTTTTCCGTATCCACGCTGATCTTTTTCCCTTCCAGATCTAATTTCCAATTCACTATTGGTCCTAGTTTTTTATTTAGGCCAAAGAGGAAAATAATTTCATCACAATGAAGATCTTCAAATTCTTTTGTTTCAAAGTTTTTGATTGAAACTCCACTTATTGCATCGTCACCAATAAGAGATTCTATGACGTATGGTGTTTTAAGATTAACTCCACCTTCTTTGATCAGCTTTCTCATTTGAGATTCCGTATTGGGTGCTCCTCTAAATTCATCTCTTCGGTGTATTAAAGTAACTGATTTAGCAATACCTGAAAGATCAACTGTCCAGTCTAGGGCGCTGTCCCCTCCGCCAAAAATAAGTACGTCTTTATCTGCATAAAGACTCTTATCTCTAACGGCATAAGAAACTCCTTTTCCAATAAACCTATCAGGATCTTCTATGTTGGGTGGCCTTCTGGGTTCAAACGAACCAGCACCGGCTGCTATAAATATATTTTTTGCTGTGAACTGATTATTCTCTGATGTTGTGATTGTCCAGTCAGATTCTTCTCCTTCAGAATTTAAATTTTCTGATAATGACTCCACTCTTTGATTTAAAAATATTGAGTAATCAAAGGGTTTGATTTGCTCAAGAAGGGCACTAACGTGTTCTTCAGCAGTTTGCATAGGAACACCCGGTATGTCGTATATTGGTTTATCTGGATAAAGTTCAGCACATTGGCCTCCAATTTTATCGAGATTATCTATCAGAATGCATTTTAATCCGAGTAAGCCAGCTTCAAATACAGTAAAGAGCCCTACAGGACCTGCTCCTATTACAATAATGTCTGCTTCTTCTACTTTGCCCATTTATCTAACTTGCATACCAGCAAAAGCTCCACTGTCAGGTGATAACATAAACACTCCTTCATCTCCTCCAGCTGCTAAGATCATGCCTTCAGAAGTTCCAAATCTCATTTTTCTAGATTTAAGATTATTAACACACACAACCATTTTCCCTTCCAGCTGTTCTACTTCATAGGCATTTTTGATGCCCGCAAATACTGTTTTAGTTCCAAATTCTCCCAGGTCTAGATTCAGTTGAAGTAATTTGTCAGCTCCTTCAACGGGTTCAGCAGATACTATTTTAGCTACCTTAAGGTCAATCTTCATGAAGTCTTCTATTGTTATTTCTTCCATTATTTCTTTGGTTTAATTAATTGTTCAATACTTTTGTCCTCTATCCTTCCTAGTAACGGTTTAAATTGATTAATGTTATGGTCCAGAAGGTTTTCATCAATACTGTCCCACGTATATCCATCATCTTTAAAGAAAGTTGCTATCTTATCCGTTAGCACCGGAGTAACTGGTGTCAGCATTATAGCGAGTATACGAAATAAATTTAAAGATGTAGTGCATATTTCTTGAACAAGTTCATCTTTAGGGTTGGCCTTACTTAAAACCCAGGGTTGCATTTTATCAACGTATTGATTTGCTTTGTCTGCAAGCGACATTATTTCTCTCATGGCTTTATTAAAATCTCTTGCCTCATAAAGAATCTTTATTGCTGCTGCTGCTGTAACAAATTGTTTTACAAGTTCAGCATTATGCAATTTTGATGCGAGGGTATTATTAAAATCTTTATTAATAAATCTAGCAGAACGACTTCCTATGTTTATAAACTTACCTACAAGATCAGAATTTACACGTTGTTTAAAATCTTCTAGATTTAAATCCATGTCATCTACACCAGGTCCAAGTTTTGTTGCAAAATAATACCTTAGATACTCGGGATCTAGGTTTTCCAGATAAGTCCTAGCCAAGATAAAAGTACCTCTAGATTTTGACATCTTCTCTCCATTTAATGTCAAGAATCCATGCACAAATACCCCATCTGGTGTTTTAAAATTGGAATGTTTCAGCATTGCAGGAAAAAAAAGAGTATGAAAATACATTATATCTTTGCCTATGAAGTGGTAGATTTCATACTCACTATCGGGCTTCCAACACTCTTTGAATGTTTCCGTGTCCCCAATCTTGTCAAGATAGTTCTTGTGACTAGCCAAATAACCTATAGGAGCATCTAGCCATACGTAGAAGTATTTATTTTCATGCCCTGGTATAGAAAAACCAAAATAAGGTTCATCTCTGCTTATGTCCCAATCTCTAAGTTCTCCATCAAGCCATTCGGATAATTTATTTATCACTTGCGGCTGCACGAACGAACTGTCTATCCAGTTATTAATGGAATCTTTTAGCTCACTTAATTTAAAAAATAAATGCTCTGAGTCTCTAATTTCAGGGACACTATCACTCAGCACGGATAAGGGTTTTAATAATTCTGTAGCATCATAAGTCGCACTGCAAACTTCACAATTATCTCCGTATTGATCATCGGCGTTACATTTTGGGCAAGTTCCTTTTACGTATCTATCAGATAAGAACATATCTTTTTCTTTATCGAATAGTTGTTTAATTACCTTTACTTCTATTAAGTTTTTTTCTTCGAGACGTTTAAAAATAAGTTCAGAGAGCTCTTTGTTTTCCTCGCTGTGGGTAGTATAAAAATTTGCGTGGTCTATATTAAATTGTTCTAAAGTTTCTTTGTGATCCTTATAAATTTCAGCAATTAATTCTTCGGGAGTTATCTTAAGCTCTTCAGCTTTAAGCATTATTGGCGTACCGTGGGCATCGTCTGCACAGACATAAGTACATTCATTACCATTAATTTTTTGGAATCTTACCCATATATCAGTTTGTACGTTTTCAATGATATGGCCCAGGTGTAAGGGAGAATTTGCATACGGGAGAGCGCTTGTTACAAGTATTTTTCTATTTTTTTCTTTTAAAGACATATTGAACCTAAACCAGCAATGCTAGAATGATGAATTATAACTCAGTTAAACTTGATGATTCATAGATAAAAGATGTCCAACAATCAAAACGCTTTAAGAATTCCTGAAACTTTAAGAAAGGTTAAGAATATTGTGGGCGTCTTTTCTGCAAAAGGAGGAGTAGGGAAGTCAGCTATTTCGCTTAATTTAGCTATTGCTCTTAAAGAAAAAGGCTTAAAAGTCGGTTTGATTGATGCTGATATATATGGCCCCAGTCAGCCTTCTATGCTCGGATTATCGCCAGGTGATTTAAAAGTTAAAGATGAAAAGATTATATCTCCTATAGAAAAGAAAGGCGTTAAATTTATTTCAATGGGTTTAATTTCAAGTGAAAGAATGCCTGTGATATGGCGCGGACCTATGGTTAGTGGTGCAGTGATGCAATTACTCTCTCAAACAGACTGGGGCGAGTTAGATTTCTTAATTATTGATACGCCGCCAGGAACAGGCGACGTGCAGTTAACTCTTCTTCAAAAAATACCTATAACAGCTACTTTGGTTGTAACCACACCTCAGAAAGTTTCAATCTCAGATTGCAGAAAAGGTATTGAAATGATTAAAAAACTAGACGTACCAATATTAGGGTTAGTTGAAAATATGAGTTGGTTTGAACCCAATGACACAGAAAAAAAATATCATATTTTTGGAAAAAATGGAGGCATGGAGTTGGCTAAGGATTACGATCTAGATCTATTTGGACAAATCCCATTGGTAGAATCAGAAGAGGATGTCTTGCTTTACGATATTCCTAAACTAAACTCCTTATTCAATGATTTGGCGGAAAAGACCATGAAAAGCATTGCTATATTAAATAAAACTAGGGTAGAAAAAATACCTCAAATTCAAACCAGAGAATGATTAAAATTCTTATAATATCTGCAGGACTTGTATTTTCTTTAAGTGCATATGGCGAGGTTGATCCTTTTGAAGATATTAACCAAGTAACGCATAAATTTAACACTAAGATTGATGAAAGTTTTGCTGCTCCAATTGCAGAGATTTATGTCAAGATAATGCCGGATAAATTAGAAATTGGAGTCAGTAATTTTGTAGCCAACTACGAAGATGTAAATATTGGACTTAACAACCTCTTACAAGGAAAAATTAAAGACGGTTTCTCTGATATAGGAAGACTTTTGGTGAACTCAACTATAGGCGTGTTAGGTTTTGTGGACGTCGCTTCAAAAATGGGCCTAGAAAAACACGATGAAGATTTCGGGCAAACATTGGGATATTGGGGCATTAGTTCTGGTCCTTACATTGTCTTACCTTTTCTTGGTCCAAGCTCCCTAAGGGATACCGTTGCCGAGATACCTGATGCGTTTCTTGGAGGATTATTTTTTGTTGACCATGAAAGAACAGCTTATGAACTAACTCTAGTAGATTTATTAGAAACAAGAGCAAGATACTTAGGCATGGAATCTTTGGTAATTGGAGATGAGTATTTATTTTATAGAGATGCTTATTTTCAGAATAGAGAGTACGAAATTCTTGATGGAATAATGGATGATAATTTTGAAGATTTTGAAGATTTCGATTAAATTTACTTTTTATTTTTTAATTTAGATTGGATAAAATCATTGTGACTTATGTGAATAAGATCAGCAATTTTTCTCACTACATGCTCTTCATACTTATCTAAATGGCCGTCAGCGAAAGCTATTCTCCATAATTGATCTACTAGGTTTGTTTTTGATTCATAATCAAAATTATCATTTACTTCTTTAGTGTATTCGTAAAGAGAAGTTGATTCTTTAACTGCCTTCTCTGCATTTTCAATTAAATCCTGAATTTCTGCGGCTTCCAACGTATAAGCCTTAAGTAGCATTTCCTTTAACAAATTAACTTCAGATTCATCAAATACTTTATCTGCTAGAGCAACTTCGATTATAAGTGCTGCACAAGTCTTATCTATTTTTTGGGATACTTGTTCCTTTACAGATACTTCTTCGGAAGTTTTACTAAAAATAGATCTTATTTTTTTTAACATAGTTCTTTGGTTTCATTAATTAATAAGTTTAACTTCTCCATTGGATACATACCATCATCAATATTGGCTAGGGTGTTTCTCGCCTTCTTTGCATGTTTAGTATTTTTAAAAAGACCCATTAAGTGCTTTGTAATGTAACCCAATTTATTTCCATTTCGAATTTCATTTTCCATATAAGGAAGAAGGCCTTCTAGAATTTCTGCACGAGTTGGTATCCGATTACTTCGTCTGTAAATTTCTTTGTCAACATTCACTAAAGGGTAGGGGTTTGCATAGGCCGATCTTCCAACCATTACACCGTCTACTCGCTTTAAGTGCTCTAAGGCGTCATGCGTTGTCTCGATCCCGCCATTAATAATCACTTCAAGGTCAGGGAAGCTATCTTTTAGACGATAAACTCTTTCATAGTTTAAAGGAGGTATCTCTCTGTTGTCCTTTGGGCTTAAACCTTTCAACCAAGCCTTACGCGCATGAATAATAAAAGTTTTGCAGCCTGAATCTTTTACAATTTTTACAAATTTATCTAGATCTTTATCTTCATCCATTTCATCCACACCGATTCTGCATTTAACAGTGACTGGAATTTTTACCGTTTTGATGAGCAATTCAAGACAATCTCTTACTAATTCTGGCTGTTTCATCAACACAGCTCCAAAAGACCCACTTTGAACCCTTGGGCTCGGACAGCCTACATTTAAATTGATCTCATCAAAGTCTCTCTCTTCTGCAATTACAGAAGCTTCTTGAAGGGCGACAGGATCACTTCCTCCAAGCTGAATGGCTAAAGGATGTTCTGACTCATGAAAATTTAACAAATCATCCTTATTACCATGTATCACCGCATTAGCGTGAATCATTTCAGTATAAAGGAGCATTTCCTTTGACAGAGTTCTTAAAAAATAACGCTCATGACGATCAGTACGATCCATCATGGGCGCAATAGAGAACTTTCTGTCCAATGGATAGATTATTTTATTCTTGGGAACTCTGCGTTATAAAAATCAAAGAAGAAGTACATAATTATTGTGCATATGACTAAAGTTATTAGCATAACTGGCAGTCCAATTTTAGCCCACTTTAAAGGCGTAATGGCCAACTCAGGATTGCCTTCTCTTTTAGCAAGTCGTTCAGATACGGTAACTATGTATACATTAGCTGTCGATCCTATGTGAGTTCCATTTCCACCCATTCCAACGCCCAAGGCCAATGCCCACCACAAAGAATAAATTTCAATACCAGAAGCTTCTATGGCCAGTAGTATAGGTATCATAGCCGCAGTGAAAGGGATGTTGTCAATTGCGGCAGACATAATAGCCGCTACCCACATCAGAACTATCGTTGCTAATAAGAGATCATTTGGATCACGTACAAACTCTACAATAAATTGTCCCAAGTAAGCCAAGAAATGACTTTGTTCAACACCGCCTACTATTATGAATAATGAGATAAAAAATAATAATAAAGTCATTTCAACTTCTTTCATGACTTCATCTAATTCAACATTCTTTGCTAAAAAGCATATAAGAACGAAACCTGCTCCTGCAACCATCCATGGCTGCCAATGTATGGCATCATGACTGACGAATAGTATGACTAGCAATCCAAGCACTAAACATGATTTGTTCCACAAACTTTTGTCTTTGTAAGGAACTTCTTCATCAAAAGTTCCCTGAGGTTCAATAGCTAATTCTTCACGACAAAGGTATTTTAAAGCAAACAAGGTTCCGAGCCAGGCAACAAAAACAATTCCACCCATGTATTGAAAAAATGTCATAAAGCTAATTCCTACAGCGCTTCCTATCATTAGATTGGGAGGGTCGCCCACCAATGTTGCAACACCTCCTGTATCTGAAAGAAGGGCGGCAGCCATTAAGTAGGGTATTGGCGTTACCTTCATTTTTTGAGCTATAAGAACAATTAAAGGACCAAAGATTACGACCGTTGTGACATTATCAAGCAAGAGAGAAAGTAAGGTTACTGCAGTTCCTAGTAAAGCCATGAGTAAGAATTGCCTGCCTTTAGCAAATCGTCCTATTTGAGCAGCCATTCTTTCAAAGCCACCTGTAGTTATCATTATCGATACTATCGCCATCATACTTCCTAGTAAAAATATAACGTTCCAATCTATTGCTTCAAAAGCTGCATCCGGGTCATAAAATCCATAGTATTGTCCCACCAATAACATGGCTCCAGCTCCTGCCATGGCAACTTTACTTCTGTGATAGCCATGCAGAGTTTCAGTAAAAATTAGAATAAAACTCACAATAAGAACTATCCCTGATACGAGCATGCCTTGATCCATTACAATAGCTTCCATAATTCATCCTGTATTAAAAATGTATTTTAAACTAAGTTGAGTTAGCTTAAAATCAAAAACTTATGATATCTCTTCATCCTTCTTCGGAATTTAAACCCGAAAACCAAAACGTTTCTAACTTAGAAAAAATATATCTTGTTTTAAAAGATGGTGAAATTCTTGTAAATAATGGCACGAACATAGCGGTTCTTACTGGAGATGAATACACGTGGTCCGGAATGGAGTCTCTCCAAGAATTATTTATTGGCTTCATTGAAAACAAGGCTTGTTATGTAGTTGAGCTGACGAGTACAAGTCCGTTCGTAGAAAATACACAACTAAGCCCATTACGATCTTTATTAGGTGCGGTTCCTGATAATATTTTTACTATATGTTCCAGGAGTCTTCAACTCATTGACTGGTTTAAGCATCATCAATTTTGTGGTCGTTGCGGTAATAAAATGAAGATGCATGAATCTGAAAGGGCAATGTCTTGTTCTTGTAATGCCGGTCTTAATTATCCTAAAATTTCGCCTTGCGTCATTGTTCTAGTAACAAAAGAAGACAACCTTCTCTTGGCCCATAATAAGAATTTTCCAGGTAAATTTTATAGCACCTTGGCTGGTTTTATTGAACCCGGAGAAACAGCTGAAGACGCTATACACAGAGAGATAGGAGAAGAAGTGAGTATTAAGGTAAAAAATATTAAATATTACGGAAGCCAGTCTTGGCCTTTTCCAAGTCAGTTAATGCTTGGCTATCATGCAGAGTATGAATCTGGAGAAATCTTACCGGACGGAGAAGAAATAGATGAGGCAGATTGGTTTAATTATCTTGAATTGCCGGCGGTTCCTTCAGGCAAGATATCGATATCAGGAATGTTGATAGAACACTTCCTTGATATCAAAAAAAATAACTAGAAACTTATTTATTCCTTGGGTCGTTAGAAGCTCTGCCCCAATCCTTGGCTTTCTTAGCAGGTTCTTCCACAACAGAACTTTCTTCTTGCTTAGGTTCCTTAACAGCAGTTTCTTCTTGCTTGTCTTTCTTAACAACCTTCTCTTTAGAAGTTTTCTCTTGCTTAGGTTCCTTAACAGCAGTTTCTTCTTGCTTGTCTTCCTTAACAACCTTCTCTTTAGAAGTTTTCTCTTGCTTAGGTTCCTTA
>Ga0209091_10000687_pt1 | contig 31656 bp, 24 predicted proteins | sample ArcticOcean_MG_C_6_FD_187438 | JGI IMG/M metagenome (GOLD analysis project Ga0209091, IMG submission 187438) | Marine microbial communities from western Arctic Ocean - ArcticOcean_MG_CB8_128 (SPAdes) (version 2) | ecosystem: Environmental > Aquatic > Marine > Oceanic | place: Arctic Ocean...
TATATCAGTACAGAATTAAAACACTGAATATTAATGTAAACAACAACTTCTCCTCTAAATCTTTCAGAAGTAGAATAAGCAATGGGTACAACAACATTAATTCCATCGGTTGGAGTGCCACTAAAAAGGACCAATTATTGTTTGTTAGCAGGCAATATAAATTTGATCCTCTTATTAATTATAATATAAATTTAGAAGAACTACCAGGCGAAAGATCACTCTTAAAATTGGGGGTATTTTATCAACGAAAAGTAAAGCAGAGGTTTAAAATTGGGTTTGAATATGAAAATGGTTACTTAGAAAAAACGAGCAGTAGTCTTCCTTTTGGCTCAATTCAATACAGTTTTTTAAGTGAGGTTGATATGAGTTTTTCGAAGTCGTTTAGCACATATTTTTCAGTTCAACCGGGTTACGCTAAAATAACACTGACAGGTACGGAGTCTATACCTGAAAGTACTCCGATATTATTTGTTGCAGTAAAAGCTAAATACAAGCACGTTAAAATTGATTCTCGATTTAATCTCGGACCTGATAATTTTGCTCAACAAACACAGTATTTTTTGGATGGTGTTTTTACGGAACGACTCAATACTAACTTAACTTATGTGAGGTCTATCTATAATAAAAAGATTGATTTAGATTTAGGAATTGGAAACAGTAGAAACTTGAACCTGAAGGAGAATACTTTACAAATCAGTAGTTCCATCAATTTTAAAATATTAAACGTTTGGGACTTAAAATTATCAGCAAGATTAAACACTTACAGTTTTGAAGACTTTTTTAACAACAATGATCCTACAGCTCTTAATCCGTATGCTTTTGATGTGTCTTTAAAACGATGTGTAAAAGGAATTTTGCAATCCCACAAACTTTCTGATTTATCCTTTAAGCTTTTTAAAGACATTAATTCAAACGGTGTAAAAGATCAGGGTGAAGATAATATAAGTAACATTACAGTTCAGCTAACTCCTGTAGAAGTTGATGATAAATACATAAAGGTGATGCTTCTAAATACTGATTCAAAGGGAAGTGTTGAGTTTTTGAACTTGCCAGAAGGATTGTATGAAATTACTGTACTTACTGCGAGTACAAAAGATGGATTTATTTCCACTACATTATGGAACGAAACAAATGTAATAGAATTAGGTAGCAATAAGCATGTTGAAATTCCCTTTAAAAAAGGTTTTTTAGTAGAAGGTAAATTGTCTATTGAGCTTGCTAAATATACTCAGTTCACTAATGTATCAGCAGCGAAAACTAGGGTGATTGTAAAGAGTAAGAAAGGTATTGAATACTATGCTTTAACAGATGAGGATGGAGGATTTAGAGTAAGTATTCCTTTTGACGAGGAGTACAACGTAACTGTTCGGGATGTGTTTGGAAACAAGTTTGAAATTCCAACTCAGAAGTTAATATTAAATAAAACGTCAAGGAATAAGGTAACCGTTAATTTAGTAGTTAAAGAAAAACCTCGTAAAATTAACTTTAGATAAAATTTAACTTGTAGCTTACAATGGTATTTTGAAACGGCTATTATTACTATAGGGTGACTTACTCTAATTGTTTTAGTAGCAGTATTCAATTGATAAAAACAGGACTAATAACTTTATAAATGAAATTAAAATTCAAAAAGATCATTGAATTTGGAACTGATGGAGTACCACTTTCGGAGCAGCGAATCGTTAGGTTAATAAATACAATTTGTTTGATCACATGCAGTGTTACTGTTGTAACTACTTTTTTGATGCAACTGATTGGAGGTTTTAATTGGATTATGTTGTTAAACGGAGTGTATAGTTCTGCATGCTTTTTTTTACCAATCTATCTAAATTATCGTGGAAAAACCGTTTGGGCTAAATGGGGATTGGTTCTCATTTTTAATCAAATTATCCTTACAATATTCAAGAGTACACCATACGAAGTAAGTTCATGGATTGTTTTTATTGCATTTTTTCCACTGTACGTTGCTTTATTTTCAAAAATGAAAACAGTGATTTTTATCAGTTTGTTAACGGTTCTTTTTATTTGCACATATATTTATTTGCAAAGCTTACCAAGTCATAAAGCAATTACATCCTATTCAGCTGATCAAATTTTATTTAAACAACTTATATTTTTTTTGACTGCCACATTTGGAGTTTTATTTTTAAGCCTATTTATTAGGCATAATCTTATTAATCATAAAAACAGACTAGAGGAGTCGTTGAGTGAAAAGGAAATTTTAATAAAAGAGGTTCATCATCGAGTTAAAAATAATCTTCAAATAATATCTAGTTTATTAAATATTCAATCAAGGTTAATTGAGAAAAATCTTGTGTCAGCTCAAGATGTCGTCAGCGCTACGCAAAGTAGAATTCAATCTATGGCTTTAGTGCATGAGCAATTATACAATAGTGTTAACCTGAAAACGGTGTCTTTTTACAGTTATTTAACTACTTTATGCAATCATCTTAAAAACATCTACTATCCGGCTAGCAAAAACATTAATGTTAAAATAGTAAGTGACGATACTTTTTTGGACCTAGATAAGGTTATTGCGCTTGGATTAATTGTGAATGAAATAATTACAAATTCATATAAGTATGGATTCGTGGACATAGAATCACCTGAAATTCAAATTTTATTTTCTGTAAAAAAAAATATATTTACCCTAGAAATTAGAGATAATGGTATTGGTTATGTACCTGAATTACCAGCTGAAAAGAAAGGGATAGGTCTTCAGTTGATTGCAGACCTGACCGGACAACTTAAGGGAAGTCATGTAGTCAAAACGGTAGGGGGGGTGCAGCATAAAATATCGTTCAATATATAGAGAATAAACAATTTCAAATCTGCTGAAACAGGTTTGTTTTGGTATAGGAGCATAAATGGGAGTTCAAAATACCATAAAATTTAATAATTAAAAGTGTATGAGAGTACTGATATTAGAGGATGAAGTGATCATTTCTAGAGATATAGCTGAGATTATAGAGGGGGAAGTAGAAGATATTCATGTTGCCAATTGTTACGATGCTGCTATAAAATTAATGAGGCAATTTTCATTTGATATATGTTTAAGTGACATCAACTTAAATGAAGAGAAAACTGGAATTTGCTTCGTTAGAGAAATAACAAAACTATATCCAAACATTCAAATTGTGTATATAACTGCACATTACGATCAAAATACAATTGAAAAAACAGAGGGTACTAGCCCTGTGGGGTTTATCGTAAAGCCTTTTACTTCACCTCAAATTATAGCTGTTCTTAAGCAGGCTATGAATAAAGTAAAAGTACGAAATAATTCCAATCCTGGTTTTCAAAACCTAACTAGTCAAGAACAAAAAATACTAGGACTAATTTCAACTAACATATCAAATAGAGAAATATCTGAAAAGCTTTTCGTTTCTGAGAAAACAATAAGAAATCACCGATATAATATGCTTAAAAAATTAAATCTTCCGAAGGAAAAGAATGCACTATTACTGTTCGGTATGAAGTGTTTCCCTATTTAAGTTTAAAAAATTAGGGACAGCGTGTGCCGTGAATCAGATTCTCTTTGTACGGAATGTGAATGTTGATTACAAGATGGTAGTAGCTCTATCGCAATCGCCTTGCAAGAGGAGGTAGTAAAACGCCTCTTGGTGCTGAACGGAAACAAGTTCCCCGAAGGGCACATGAATACCAAAAGAATAAAACATGATAAATAGAAGGCTGTTACAGCAGTGAGCTATGAATCAAAGAGAGGGCTAAACATTAATAATTGTTGTAAACAATTTAGTGAAAGAGCCAGGTTGCCGCCAAGCCAAATGAACCACTGATGAAGTGATGAGATGAATGTGTCATTTTCAAAATCTAGCTATGCTGTCTGCTAGTTGCGACTGCAACTTGTTTATTGGTTTTAGGGCAATCGTCATAGAGGAGGCATGACTTTTATTATTCATGACTTTTTTCTTTATTGGGATTATTCACATCTTATTTATTTTCAAATGAGTTCAAGAATGCTTCGCAGTCCCCAGTTTAGTTTTGCCTCCGAATTAGAAACAACGAGGGATGGCGACTAATTTAAGATTTAAACTTGTTAATGGCCACTTGGATTTCTTGAAACAATGAGGAACTGGTGCTATTTATTTTATTGTTATGTTTTAGTTAGCAACCGCCCCTCATTGTTATAACACCCTCCGTTCCTTTTTTTAAAGTCTCAAAAAATAGAAACTTTTATCGATTTCCTGCGTAAGTATTGTATAACCATACATTATGAAAAGAATATTATCAATGGTAGTAATAGTGACCTTAACTGCTCTTGTATCAAGTTGTGCTTCAAGCGGAACCTACTCATCTAGAGGAAATCATTCAACTTGTGGAGCATACGGTAATCCTTAAGGACGGAAAAGTAGCAAGTCCATATCTGTCAAATAGGAATATCAATGGTATCAGCGATTTATCAAATAACCATCATATAAGAGTTAAGCCCAAAAAGGAATGTATTTCTTATGTTTTCTGGAATTGCTCTCGGGAGCATCCTCTTTAATTAGTCGTTCTTTTATTACTTAAGTTGTTTCTTGTGATGCTAGCAATCGCAAAAGGTTTCTTTTGTTTACTCTTCTTGCATTGATTCCATTGGCAAAGCCAGCGGCGAACCAAGGTATAGCAATGCCTGCAATTGTCCACCCTGCTAGCAGTCCGGAATTACCGGTCACCAGCACACTAATAATTCCAAGCACAAAAAAGATGAAAGGCACCCCTACTAACCAAATTAGAGCTGTTTTCCAACTTGTGTAAAATAATCCGAATGGTCCAAAGGACCAACCTAGGATGTAAGCGATTATAATGTTCTTTTTCCCCTTTCCGTAAATCATTAAATTTTTGTTGGAAAGCCTGTTTTCTAAAGATGTAAATTCTGCCATTTTATATTTTTATTTATATGGAAGACCACTAGTTAATATAGTCAGTTTACCGGTCAATTTTACGAATAATTATTTTTAATATCCCCCTTTCAGTAACCGACAAATCCCTTCTTCCTCATCCAAATTCAAGTAAGGATATTCCACCTTCGAAAGGTATAATCCATTTGGGTGTGCTGGTTGTTTTTCGGTTTCTTCTCCTTTATTGTTTAACATTTTTTCGAAGTTGTCTAGGCTCAAATTCTTTGCCCCGACCTCGATTAACGTCGCAACAATAATCCGCATCATCCCCCTTAAAAACCTGTTGGCCGTCATGGTGAAATGCATTTTACTTTTACTTGAATTAACCGCTAATTTAGCATTAGATACTTCACATAATGTGTGATTGTGAATGTCTGGCTGCTTACAAAAATGTCTGAAATCCTTTCCTTTTATGAGCATCGTTGCCGCTTGCTTCATGAGTTCAAAATCTAACTTAATTTTTCCAGGTTCCTGTTCGATGTTCTCAAGATTTAAGTACGTGCTGTATTTATTGAGTACGGGATCAGTATTGAAATGTATAAAGTAATCGTATGTTCTTGAAATGGCATCGTACCTTGCGTGTTGCCTGTCTTCCATCAAAATAACATCGTAAACTACAATGTCCTCAGGTAGATTTTTGTTCAAGCGGAATTTCAAATCAAAGGCTGGAGCTTCCTCCAAGTTGATGTGCAGCGTGTACTGAGAAGCGTGAACTCCAGCATCAGTTCTTCCACAACCATAAACGGTTACTTTACTTTTTAAAATCCGTTCTAGGTTTACCTCGATGGTTTCTTGGACTGACTTAGCTTCTGCCTGACGTTGCCATCCTCTGTATTTACTTCCGTCGTATCCAATGTGTAAAAAGTACCTCATGCTTGAAGTTTAAAATTAACGATTCTTTTGTTTACATTTTCTCTATTTTAAAAGGAGTTCACTTGTTTACTAGTATCTGATTTTAATGAAGTGCACTTGTTCGGGGCTATGCTCTCGGGTGTTCGTCCTTCGTTCTAGCTTGGAGTGATAAGGTGGGGGGTGGGTTTAAATAAGTTTTGTCGTGTGTTTTACAATTGCTTCTTTTGAAGTCAAGAAAAACCTTGAGAACAACTCCATTGTATAACTTTGAACATGCCTAACGAAGAAATTCCAAAAGACGTTATTCTTTCTGAGGAGAAAGAAAAAGACAACAAGAAGTCTAAGCCATTAACTTGGAATCACGAAGAGGATAATTGCGGAATAAATCCTGATGAAAATCCTTGCGGAGACGCTAACGAATACTAGTCAATCAAATTTCATCTAATTAAACAACACTCATCGACTAGCTAATAGCTAGCTATGCGGAAATCAAGTATATTGTTGGAAGTAGGAAAAAGGAACCTATTGAGAGCAGGTATGTTTTTATCAAATGTTTTCTTAAAGTTGACTTTTCAAGGTCTTTTATAAAGAGAGAAATCAACCAAGTGAAAGAGTAAGCAAAATTGAACAAGAACAATGTTATGACTAGAGTGAAGGTAAAGAACATCATGTCAGGTTTCTCTTCTGGAACCTTGTAAATTAAATCGATGAACAATTCACTTCCAGCCATTAGAAGGAGGGAAATTATAACATTAAGTGGAATTCTGTGTAGTTCCCAATAACCTACTTTAGCTTGCCAAGTCATTTTGCTAAAGCGTTGTACAACACCTCCACAGTATGCACCGCCGTCCTCCCCGTTCCGTCCTTAATTTGATGACGACAACTTGTTCCTGGAGCTGCAATGATGGTGTCTTCAGCTTGCTTTCTAACAGTTGGGAATAAAACTAATTCACCAACTTGCATGCTGGTTTCGTAGTGTTCTTTTTCGTATCCAAAACTTCCAGCCATTCCACAACATCCACTTGGAATCATGTGCACAGTATAATTTTTTGGTAAGCTTAAAATTCTCTTGCTGTGCGTTAAACTTGACTGTGCTTTTTGATGGCAATGTCCGTGAAACTTGATGAGTTCTTCGCTAGCTGTGAATTGATCTTCGGTAATGTTTCCTTTTTGAATGTGATCACTGATGAATTCATCAATAAAATAACTGTTCTCCGCAATTACTTGCACTGCTGGATTACCCGTAACTAGGTCAGGATACTCGTCCCTAAATGTTAATATAGCACTGGGTTCAATTCCTACCATTGGAGTTTCCTTTGTTACCTTTCCAGTTAACAAACTAACGTTTTTAACAGCCTTTTTCTGTGCTTCCCTAACCAATCCTTTACTTAGGAAAGTTCGTCCACTGTCTGTAGTTTCAGGCATTTCAACGTTGAATCCTAAAGCAGTTAAAAGCTTAATAGCAGTAATACCTTCGGGAACATCTAAATAGTTGGTGAACTCGTCATTGAAGAACAATACTGTCCCCAGTTTTTTGGAAGCTGTTTCACCGAAATTGCTCGCTTTGTTTTTATTGTACCAAGCTTTTAAAGTTGTTTTGGCTAAAGGTGGAATTGGCCGTTCTTTGGCAAAGCCCATCATTCCTTTAATTAAATTACCAGTTACTTTATTTCCTGAAATCCAATTGTAAAAACCTGGCATCATTGATCCCAACTTGTTTGTTGAGGTTACGTTAGCAATCATTTTTGATCGAAAAGGAACACCGTTAGTATCGTAGTATTGTTGTAAGAATTCAGCTTTTAATTTAGCCACATCCACATTTGATGGACATTCTTTTTTACAGCCTTTACAGCTTAAACACAAGTCCATTACCTCTTTGATTTCTTCACTATCAAAGGCGTTTAATTTGTCCGAGTTTGTTAATACTTCTCTTAAAATATTGGCTCGGGCTCTTGTGGTATGTTTCTCGTTTTTAGTGGCCATAAAACTAGGACACATCGTTCCTCCACTTTCTTCACTTTTTCTACAATCACCACTTCCGTTGCATTTTTCAGCAGCTCGAAGGATACCATCATTCTCTTCAAAAGAGAAAACAGTATCAAATTCTTTAGTGACTTGACCAGGTTGGAACCTTAAATTGGTATCCATTGGTGGAGTGTCAACTATTTTGTTGGGATTAAAAAGGTTGGTAGGATCCCAAGATTTTTTCACTTGCTTAATTAGTGCGTAATTTTTATCACCAATCATGTATTGGATGAACTCACCCCTTAACCTTCCATCTCCGTGTTCTCCACTAAGTGAACCCTTGTATTTTTTAACCAGTTTTGAAATGTCTTCGGCGCTCTTTCTGAACAATTCATGGCCTTCCTTGGTTTTCATGTTCAGGACAGGACGTAAATGAATTTCACCAGTTCCGGCATGTGCATAATGAACACATTTTTGACCGTAACCGTCCATTATTTTATTGAAATCAGCAATGAATTGTGGTAAGTCTTCTACATCAACTGCCGTGTCTTCCACTACAGGTTGAGCATTGTCATCACCAGGAATATTGGCTAACAAACCAAGTCCAGCTTTACGCAATGTTAAAGCTTTGTTTATTTCCGCACCATGTAATATTGGAAAGTGATACCCAAACCCAGCGGCTCTTAAATTGGCTTCTAATTCTGCAATGTCTTTGTCTAATTCTTCCTTACTGTCACGGTGTAATTCCACCATTAAAACAGCTTTCGGGTCACCTTTTACAAAACCTCTGTTTTCTCGTTGTTCAATGTTTGCTTTTGTACATTCAAGTACAATGTCATCCATTAATTCTACTTGTGATGGCTTGCTTTTTAATGCTACTAAGTTGGCTCGAAGTGATTCGTCAATGCTGTCAAAATGTGGGCACATCATTGCCACATGTTTTGAAAGTACTGGCGCACAGTTTATTTTAATCTCTGTAATTAAACAAAGGGTTCCTTCAGATCCGGCAATTAATTTACAAAAGTTAAAATCATCATATCCTTTACTGTTGTCAGTATCAAAAGGGACGGTGTCTTTTAACAAATCAATTGCATATCCTGTATTACGCCTTTTGATTGACGGTTTTGGAAATTCCTTTTCTATCTCAATTCTGTTGTCCTTATTGGAAAGCATTTCACGAATATCAAAGTATATTTGATTTTCAATTTCTCCAGCAACCCCAATTCCATTGGATTTATTTAAAAACTCTTCCGGAGAAACATCTTTGAAAATAACATGTGTTCCGTCAGCCAAAATAGCTTTCACTTCTAATAAATGATCACGGGTACTTCCGTAAATAACGGATCTTGCACCACAAGCGTTATTCCCAACCATTCCACCAATCATGCAACGACTACTGGTACTGGTTTCAGGTCCAAAAAACAGTCCCTCTTTAGCTAAAACTCTGTTCAAGTCGTCTCGGATAACACCTGGTTGAACCCTAACCCAGTGTTGTTCTTTGTTAACCTCAAGAATTTTTCTGAAGTTGACAGAGACATCCACCACAATACCATTTCCAACCACTTGACCTGCTAATGAGGTTCCTGCTGTTCGGGGAATAATTGAGGTTCCGTTTTCGCGGGCGAAATTGACAAGGGTAAATAAGTCTTGTTCTGTTTTGGGGATGGCTACAGCCAAAGGCATTTCCCGATAAGCAGAAGCGTCAGTAGCGTACAAAGTTCGCATTGCAGCACTGTCGTGCAGCTCGCCTTGTAGTTGATCTTTTAGTTCCTGAAGCTTAGCTGTGTCCATGTGTGCAAAGATATAAAAGAGCATCAAAACTCATCAGGGAATGGTGCAGGAAAAACACATTAAAATAGGGTTTACCTACATGTTTTCGATTTCCTTGACGTTCCCTTGAATTTTAGCTGCTAGTTCATCAAAAGGTAAATCATTGAGGTCGGTTCCAAATGGTTCTTCAATTTCTTCGGCCATTAATTCAATACCAACCATAGTATAAAACACCATCATCATGAACGGGATACTGTACCAGCCCATGGTTGTAATAAAACCAAAAGGCAAAGTAAGAAGGTAAATTAAGAGTATTCTTTTTAAGTGAATTGTATATCCGAATGGAATTGGAGTGTTTCTAATTCGTTCACACGCTCCCAAAATGTTCATCAAATTTGAAACTTCGTCTTCTAAAATTATGAGCTGCTCGCCTGTAATTTCCCCCTCCTTGAATGCCTTGCTAAATGTTGAACTTAAGCTGTTAAGTAAGAAATTTGGCTTGTGCTCTGCCTCATTGAAGCCAGCAGGCATTTGGTCTGCAAGTCCTTTAGGTATTAGTGACCAGTCAAGCTCTCGGAGGTGCTCTTTTAGTACAAAAGGAAAGGATCCAATAATGTTTGATGCTTGTTCATCGTTGAGGTAATGTTTGGTTTTTAAAGCAATGTGTCGGCAAGTGTTTACTAGGGCTCCAAGTTGTTTTCTACCTTCCCACCACCTGTCGTAAGCTGTGTTTGTTCTGAAAACCAATAGCAAACCAATGACTAATCCAAGAACAGTATGAAAGGTCATTGGTAAATCAAATATTTTAAACTTGTATTTTTTTTCGACGTAAGTAAGCACTGCAACAATTACTGCGTAAAGTAGAATGCTAATTAGCATTTCATCATGAAAATAACCGCTTCTTCGGAATAGAAATCTGAACCAATGTTTGTTGTTGTACTTTATCATGCTTTAAAAATAAGAAAACGCTGAGACATTATTGACTAGAACCAATGTCTTAAGCACGCTCTCGTTTTATATAAATTCAAACTGCCTATCATATGCTCTGAGGTTTGAGTATATTTACTTCATGAATTTAGTTACCGGAGCTTCGGGATTGGTTGGATCGCATTTATTGATTCGATTATTGGGTGAAGGCGAAAATGTGAGAGCGTTGTACCGCAATCAAGAAAGCATTGACAGGACCAAAAAGAACTTTGAGCTTCACGGAGCAGACACCATGACGCTTTTTGATAAAATCGATTGGGCAAAAGGGGATGTTACTGACATCATGAGTATGGAAGATGCTTTTGAAGGTGTTTCGTATGTGTACCATTGTGCCGCTTTAGTTTCGTTTAAGAAATCCGAGAAGGAATTGTTGTTCAAAACAAACATTGAAGGGACAAGAAACCTGGTTAATGTTTGCTTGAAAAGAGACATCAAAAAGTTATGTCATGTGAGTTCAACGGCAGCCATTGGTAAAGCTTTTGAGCAGGACTTGGCCAACGAAGAATTACCTTGGAAAAAAGAAAAGAACACAAGTAATTATAGCATTAGTAAGTACCACGCTGAAATGGAAGTGTGGAGAGGAATTGAGGAGGGTTTGAACGCTGTAATCGTGAATCCAAGCATTATTTTAGGACCAGCCGATTGGGGAAGAGGGAGTGCAGAATTGTTTAATAAAGTTTGGAAGGGCCTCAAATATTATACATTAGGCAAAAATGCATTTGTTGATGTGCGAGATGTGGTGAGCTGTATGATTTCATTAACCAGGTCTGATATATCTGGAGAACGTTATTTGGTGTGCTCAGAGAACTTGACTTATCAGCAGCTGTTTACGATGATTGCAAAGTACTTAGGAAAACCTGCCCCCACAGTTCAAATTAAGGCCTGGTTTTTAAACATTGTTTGGAGACTTGAGTTAGCGCGAGCTTTTGTTTTTAGAAAGTCACCACTTGTAACCAAAGAAATGGCTCAAAGTAGCATGAGTACTAGAACGTATGACAACGATAAAATTTCGGAAGCGCTTAATTTTAAATTCATCAGCGTTGAAGAGTCTATTAAGGACACGGCAAAATTGTTTTTGTTGAACACCGAGAAAAAGAGCGTTTAAAATAACGACTGTTAACCTGCAGATCGATGAGCAAGAGATAATATTTGTACACAAAAGACAGTACAGCACACAAAACAAAATACTAACTTAGCATTATTAAAAACAAGGATATGATTTCGAAAACAGTAGAACAAGCACTTAACAATCAAATATTATTAGAGGCTGCATCGTCTCAATTTTACCTTGCAATGGCTTCGTGGTCAGAAGGTTCAGGGTTAAATGGAACCAGTGAATTTTTTTACCGCCAATCGGATGAGGAAAGAATGCACATGTTAAAGTTGGTTAGGTACATTAATGAAAGAGGAGGAACAGCAATCATTCCAGCGACTAATCAACCGAAAAGTGATTATAAAGATATTATTCAAGTGTTTCAAGCATTTTTGAAACATGAAATCAATGTGACGGAGAAGATCAATGATTTAGTAGGTATATGTTTGGACGAGAGAGATTATACTACTCAAAACTTTATGCAGTGGTACGTTTCAGAACAAATTGAGGAGGAAGCAACAGCTAGGGGCATCATAGATAAATTGAACTTGATTGGCAACGATAAAGGAGGGTTGTATTTGTTTGACCGTGATATAGCTGGACTAGCAGGAGAATCAGTTGTTTCCCCAAACAATCAAGGGTAAAAGCCAGTCCACATTAAATGTGATTATTTTTGATGGCATTTTTTACAAAAATGGAATAGTTTAATTATGTTTGTACAAAATATTTATCATGAGCATTAATAGTACAGTAGAGTTTTTACATCAGTTGTTTTACAAAACTTTTGAAATACTTCCTTTTTTAGGAAATGGACTTAACTATTTCTTCTTGTCATTGATGGGTGTAATATTCTTATACTGGTTAAATATCTTGTCTAAGACTTCAAAAGAAAATTAAGCTAATACAGCTTTTTAAATAAATTAAAAGCGACCAATAGTCGCTTTTTTTATGGCTTTTTTTACCATGAGAATGACTTTTATATTTCTAGGATTAACCTTGCTGTTGTCTTCTTGCGGAGTAGAAAATGATGGAGTTACCGCTTTTGATAGTGATTTAGTAATTCAAGAAGACAGTTTAATCTTAATACTTAAAGACATCCATTTGATGGATGCTGCGGCTAAACAGAATGTGATACCTAATAATTCGAAAATACTTTTTAAGCATCAACAATACAAAGCTGTTCTTGAAAAGCACGGAGTTTCAAGAACTCGATTCGACACCACAATTCACGTTTACACTCAACATGGTGAAATATTTGATGAACTGTACGATAAGTTGATTGAAAAGATCCTTGAGGAAGAGAAAACGCAATCTCCGAAGTAATAAACTGAAGCTATTTAGCTTTGAGTGTCACTTAAATTAACTCTTGAAAAAGAGCAACTCCAAAATCATTTTTGAAATTTGTTAGCAGTTCCGTTCGTTCATCAAATTGATGTTTGGTAAACGGTACTTTCGAGATGCTGTCGACACTGTTGGCGAAAGACTCTGCATCCTCGTTGACGACACAAAGTTTTTCTAATCCAGTCCCCTTAACCATTGGACGGTTGACTAAGCAATGTTTTCCTGCAAACAAAGCGGCCAACAGTTTCAGTTTGATTCCTGAATTTTGAAAAGTTGGAAGTACATTCATGTGAGCACTTTCAAGTAAACTGGTAATTTCTTGTGAATCAATGTTAGCCTTTATAGTTACATTGCCTTTGCTTTCACACAATTCAATCAACTCTTTGCTGGGAGAATTTCCTGCAATAATAAGAGGGTAATTTGTTCTGCTAAAAACTTTATTCACCAAGAACAAAGCAGCTAAATTGTTTTCGCTTACCGCTAAATTCCCGTGATAAAAAGCAAATGCTTCGTTAACCGCTGATAATTTTTGTTGCTTAAATTGGTGAAAAGCACTTACGTGCAAACCTTTATTATAATTTGCTTTAAGGTAATCAGTGTCTTGTTTTGATATGCCTAGAATTTCTGAAGCCTTTGGGAATGTTTTTTTTTCGTAACTCCTTAGCTTTCGGCTTTCCATTTGAAAATACCATTTTTTAAACAGGTTCTTTTCTACAGAACCCAAGATTCTGTAGTAATCATGTTCAATGTTGTGGTTGCGTATAATGAATTTTCGACCTGTTAATTGGGGGTTGTCTACGATGTTGCAACTGTGCACTCCTTCCAACAAGATTGGATGGTCATCTTTTGATATTCGATCAACTAATTCTTGACTGTTTCTGCTTGCTACAATGAAAGGCTTTCTACTGAGTAAAAGCAGTGGGCTCATTTTACGTTTGTAGTAGTGAACTTCCTTGCAATATTTTAACAATTGTGGGGCTTCATTCCTGTCGTAAAGAAAGCAGTGCAGAATGATACTAATTCCGGCTTTGTGGAAGCTTTTTATTTTATAAAAAATATCGATAGCTCCTCCATAATTTGCAGGAAAAGGAACTGTGAATGAAATGATATGAATTGTTTTACTATCCAATACTGTCAAATGAATTGTAACATGAAATTAGTTCTTTTTCTTCATTTTCCCAGTTCAATTCAAGGCGTGCTTTTAAACAGTTTTGATGATACTCTTCTCTTTTCTGTTCATCGTTTAGCAGCGAATTAATGCTAGCGGCGATACTTTTTGGAGAGATGTCCTTGATAATTAACCCAACATTAAACTCCTTAATTATTTTTTCAACTTCCACTAAATTGGTCGCCAAAATTGGTACCCCGGCGTGGATATAGTCAAATAATTTGTTAGGTAAACTCAATTCGTAATTGATGTTGGTAGCCTCGTCTAATGAGCAGCCCATGTATGATAGTTTGGTGAGGCCATGCAGTTTTTCAAAAGGCATTTTGTCGAAGAAAATAATTTTGTCTTGCAGTTTTAGCTTAATTGTTTGTTCTTTTAAAAGTGGAACAACATCGCCACTTCCTGCTATCACAAGAACAGCATTGTCCACAAAAAGCATGGACTCGATGAGTTCTTCCATACCCCTGTCAATATTTATTCCCGCACCTTGAAGTAAAATTATTTTTTTGTCCGGTAAGTTGAAATCTGCACCTTGAAATTGTTTTTTTGATGAGGTTAATGCTAGTCGGGGCATGTTTCTTAACAGCCTTACTTTTATGTTATATTTATCTCGAAATAATGTTGCTATTGGTTCACTTACGGTAAACATTTCTGCCATCCGAGGAAGGATTAAACCTTCAATTTTTCTCCAAACATTTTGTGTAAATGGTCTGGTAACCAACTCAGGAACTTCTGTGAAGTATTCGTGAGAATCATAGGCTAAGCTTTTCCTTCTGATTTTAGATGCAAGAAAATTTGCCGGCAACGTATCCAAGTCATTGCTGTGAAAAACCGAAGCCTTACTGAACATTAATAAGAGAAATAATCGAATGTTATATTCTGCATAAAATAGTGGGCCGGTGGTGAAAAGCAACTTCATTCTGTGACTTTTATACGGTCTGTCTGGCAGTTCCAAACTGTTTTTTAGCAGCCTCCCAACCAGTCGAACATCCCAACCTTGATTCACTAAAGTAATACAGCTTTTGTGCACGCGTTGGTCACTGACCAAGTCATTAATTACTGATACTACTACTTTGCGCTTCATCGCGTCAAATATACTTTATTCACAGTCATTAGTTTACAGCTTATTCAAAAACTGCAATTTCTCAGGGTACTATTATTTAATTTTAGCTTAACTATCAACATGCAAAAAACATTAATTCAAAGCGATTACAATCTCAAAGCCAATAACACATTTGGCATTGAGGTACAGGCAAAAAAGTACACAGAAATTACTGATGAAGACGATTTCAAATCTCTGATTGAAGATGGTGTTTTATTGAAAGATGAGCGCTTGATTCTGGGTGGAGGAAGTAATGTCCTGTTCACCAAAAATTTTGACGGAATTGTCATCAAAAACAACATCAAGGGGATCGAGTTATTAGGTGAAAATGATGACCATGTATTTGTACAAGCAGGAGCTGGTGAAACATGGCATGATTTCGTTTTGTATTGCATAGACAAAGGGTGGTACGGAATTGAGAACTTATCTTTGATTCCCGGAAATGTAGGTGCGAGCCCAATGCAAAATATCGGCGCATACGGTGTGGAAGTAAAAGATGTATTCCATGAGCTGGAAGCAGTTCATATATCCTCTGGCGAAACACATTATTTCAATAAAAGCTCTTGTGAATTTGGGTACCGGGAATCTGTCTTTAAGATGGACATGAAGAATCAGTACCTCATATCTAGTGTGAGTTTTAGGCTTTCAAAAAAGCCTAACTTTAGTGTGGAGTATGGCGCAATAAAGCAGGAGTTGGATAAAATGAAGGTGAGTGAGTTAACTGCTAAAGACATAAGTAACGCAGTAATTAACATTCGTTCTTCCAAATTGCCTAATCCAAAGGTGTTGGGGAATGCGGGAAGCTTTTTTAAGAACCCTGTGATTGATGAAACAACGTTTCATCAAGTGAAAGGTGCACACGAAAACCTAGTTGCTTATCCAGCAGGAGAGGGAAAAATGAAGTTAGCTGCTGGCTGGTTAATAGATCAAGCTGGATGGAAAGGAAAGGTCGTTGGAAAATGTGGTGTTCATGATTTACAGGCTTTAGTGTTAGTGAATCATGGAGGAGCAACGGGACAAGAAATTTATGATCTTTCTAGCGAAGTGTTGCAATCAGTAAAGGAAAAGTTTGGAGTAGAATTGGAACGTGAGGTTAATATATATTAGAATTGATTAGCTGATACACTGAATTAGCTAAATTGAACAGTTATTATGGAGGGAACTACAGAAGCAAGTACAATAATATCTTTGGAAAACATCACTGCTTTTCACAGGAAAAAGCAAGTGTTGAACAATGTTTCACTTGAAGTAAAAAAAGGTGAGTTTTTATACATTATTGGTAAAACAGGAAGCGGAAAAAGCTCCTTACTCAAAACGCTGTACAAGGAACTAGAAATAGAAGAAGGTAAGGCTGTTATTTTAGAGTTTGATTTAAGGAAGATCAAGTCGTCTAAGGTACCAATGCTCAGAAGGTCCTTGGGAATTGTGTTTCAAGATTTTCAATTATTACCAGACAGAAGTGTTGAAGAAAACCTGCTGTTCGTTATGAAAAGCACAGGGTGGAAGGCAAAAAAATTAATGCAAAAACAAGTTGACGAGACATTGGAGCAGGTGGGATTAAAGGATGTTAACGATAAATATCCTCACCAACTTTCTGGTGGTGAGCAGCAAAGAGTGGTAATTGCTCGAGCAATGATTAATTCGCCAAAAGTAATTTTAGCGGATGAGCCGACTGGAAATTTAGATCCAGAATCGTCCAAAGAAATCATGGGGATTCTAATGCAAATTGCCAAAACAGGAACAGCTGTTATTATGGCAACCCATGATATGAACATTGTCGATCAGTTTCCTTCGAGGACGCTAATTTGCGATGAAGGAATATTAACGCAGAAAAATGATTAACAAAAATATTTTCCGAAAGTTATTGCCAGACAATCCTAAGAAGTGGTCAATTTTTAGTGTTTGTATGTTAACTGCAAGTGTATTTTGGGTGTTTCTTACTTTTTCAAAAAGCTTTGAGTATTCTTTGGATTTTAACCTGGAATACACGGGTAAACCAGGCAATCAAGTTTTAGTAAATAAGCCAGTGTCGGAAGTTAGAGTAAGGGTTAAGGGGCAAGGGTTTGATTTGTTCAACTACACTTTAATGGATAAGAAAAAGGTAATTTCAGTTGATATAAGTCAATTTTACAAAGTGCAAAGCGGCAGCATGACAACCTATGCATTAGATTTAGCAAAGGAAGGAAATGACCTTTTTGGAGATGAAAATTCAGAATTAAAAGCAGTTGCTTATTCAGTTGATAATTTGCAATTAATTTTTGATGAGGTGGTTAGTAAAAAATTATTTGTGGACGCTGATGTTAACATTAACATAGATTCTTCATTGTATGTTGTTGATCAATTCCTCGTAGTGCCAGACTCTGTGCTAGTTAAAGGAAGCAAGTATTTATTAAGTAATGTTGACAGCATTAAAACAATATTAGTGTCGGTAGAGGCTTCGGGAAAACAATCACAATATACTTTAGCAATAAAAAAACCTGAAGGGGTAGTGGAGTTTTCTATAGATTCGGTGAAGTACAATCTAAGCTTGCTTTCTTACGAAACACATATCTTGTCTGTTCCTGTTAAGTGTGAGAATTGCCCTGATTCGGTGACAGTGAAAATTTTTCCTTCCTACGCTAAAGTATCCTTTACCGCAACAGCTGATAATTTTAAAAATATTAAACCTGAGGATTTCTCAATTTTGGTTGATTACCAGGAAATTGAAAAATCATCTGAGAAACTGTTCATTAAATTGGCAAAGTTTCCAGACGGATTACAGCAATTGAAATTGTCTCCAGCTAAAGCAGAATATTTAGTCAGAGAAAACAAATAGCATTTTTTAAGATGAAAGTACTTGGACTAACAGGAGGGATTGGAAGTGGAAAAAGTACAGTAGCTGTAATTTTTAAATCTTTGGGTATTCCTGTATTCAATTCCGATCAAGTCGCAAAGGAGTTATATCAAAAAAGAGAAGTTTTACTAAAAGTCACTAACCGTTTTGGTGAAGATATTATAGAAAATAATGTCCTTAATTTTGGTAAATTGGCTACCATTATATTCAATGACCAAAAGGCTTTGGAGTGGATAAATAGCTTGATCCACCCACTTGTGAAGGAGGAATTTGAAACGTGGAAAGCTGAACAAAAGAGCAGTTGTGTATTGAAAGAATCAGCAATTTTAATTGAAAGCAAAGGTCATTTGACTTGTGATATAGTTATTACTGTTGAGGCATCAAGTGAGCTTAGAATTACAAGAACCATGGAAAGGGATCAAATTTCTAGAGTAGCAGTTGAAGCCAGAATGGGTAAACAGATGACGGATCTTGAAAGAAACGAAGTGGCTGATTATGTGATAAATAACGATGGGGAGACTTTAATTCCACAAGTGGTGCGGATTGTAGAGGACATGAAATAAGAGTTCTTTTTTTCGTAAATTTGAAATTACTTGTAACTACGAGGCCTGTACCTTGTTATACTCTTTGCAGATGTGACCTAACACTAGAATGTAACCTAAGGTAACCGAATGAAACGAATATTTATACTAGCAATCTTTATTGCTGCCTTCACTGAGCAGTCATATAGCCAGTGCTCTGCTACACCAGTAGAGGAAGCGGTCAGGAATGGCGATTTTGAAGATGGTTATTTGGGAGCAGGTGGCGCAACCGATTTTTATAGTGACTTTACATTTGGCGGTTCGCAGTTTAGCGGAACAGGTGCAGGAACTTGTGGTTGTTGTCAATATGGAATGGGTGACCAGTATGCTGTAGCGAAAGCTGAAAACTTTACTTGTGCAGGAACTAATTTTACAAATAATACTTATTGGGGCATTTCCTACGGAGGAGATGTGAACTTTAATGATCATACTACCGCAGCTGGTGACGGATATGCATTATTAGTTGATTTAAATAGTAAAACGACTAGTCAAAAAACGGGAGGTAAGCCAATTGCATGGGAGCAAACGGTTAATATATATCCTAGTCAGAATTACTGGTTTTCTGCTTATGTAGCTAATTTTAGTACCGGAACAGCTCCAGTTATGCAGGTAACTGTTATTCCAGAATTAGCTGGAGTGCAAGATCTAGCGAATAAAATTATTTTACCGGCAACAGGAACTCCTGCTGGATTGATGAATTGGACTCAAATGACAGCGCAGTGGACTCCAGTTGGAATCTATGATAAAGTGACTTTAAGTTTTGAATTTGTTAACACAGGTGGAGGTTCTTCTGGGTTAGATGTTGCAATTGATGATATTTCATTCATAAATTCATGTCAAAATTTTGCATCTCAAAACAAACCGACTTTAAATGCGGACACCGTAAATCTATGTTCAACAGCTGGCATAGCTAATTTAATTGCTACCTATCCATCATCAGGTAATGAAACATATGCTTGGTTCGATGGAACTTCTAATCCTCAGACTACTATTGCTGGGGTAACAGGTCTTACTCATTCAGTAACTAATCCTGGTACCTATAGAATATGTGTTCAAGATCCTGATAATTCTTGTGCTACTAATGATGTTGTAGTTGTGATGAAAGGCATGACATTAAGTTTGCCAGATGTAGTATTATGTAGTCCAGTAACTGCTGCTATTAATGTTGCTGCTAGCCTAACTCCAACTGGAGCATACACAAAAAATTATGTTTGGACAGTGCCAGGAGGTGAGACGGATCCAGGAAATTCGGGAACAGCTAACTTTACTACTGCCGGAAATTATTCAGTTTCGGTGACAAACCCATCCACTAGTGGGTGCTCAGTAACTGAAAACTTTACCATTACTTCAACATTACCAGTTGCTCCTACGAATTTAAATTATTGTAGCGGTGGTGGTGTTCAAACTACTTTGACTGTTGGTGATGGAAAATCATACTTGTGGTCCACTAGTAACACTTTGAGTCCGGCAATCGGTACAGGAACTTCTGTTCCTTGGACTCCAGCTGGAGGAACAACCGGTAACCAAACCTTGTACATTCAAAATTCTAATACATCTCCACTAGGCACCACTGTAACACAGGGTGTTAGTTGGTATGCTGTAGCTGCAACACAAACTATCACAGTTACACAAACAGTATTGCTATCAAGTGTTACAGCAACTTTCCCTAACTACGCTGTTGGTATTGCTGAACAATTGACCGTAGGAGGAACCATCGTTAATTTTACTTCTGCCGCAACGTCAACTATTGCAATCAACAAATTATTGACACCTGGAACCTACACAATTAGCCTGTCTTCGGGTAACGGTGTAATGACTGTTGCAAACCCTTCTGGAACAATAGCGGGGTATGTTTCTGTTACAGGTGGCGCAACAGGATCTTTTAATAATTTTGTTTTTGAAACATCACAAGCTTGTGATCCTGTAGCAGTTATTGTGAAAGATTCAGTTTGCTGCACCCAGCTATCTCCCACAGCGACTCAAGACCAAACGGAAGTTTGTGTAGGAACGGCAGTTACTTTAACAGCCACCCCTGATGGCGCAACAACAGGCCCTATTACTTACCAATGGTATTCAGATGCTGGTATCATTGCTGGGGCAACAGGTATAACTTATTCAGTACCTAATGGTTCGCCGCTAGTTGCCACTGATTTTTGGGTAACTGTGACAACAAGTGCCTCATGTGCAGGAGAATCTCCAACAAGCAACACAGTTAATGTTATCATTAACCCGGCACCTACTACCCCAACAATTACTATTAACCCTAATCAAACGACCTTTTGTGAAAACGAAGTACATGATTTAACGGCAGTCTCTACCATAACAGGCGGCGGAACGATTACTTATCAATGGAGCATGTGGGGGACAGGTCTTCTTCCTGCTAATACAGTTACTACTGCTAACCAAACAGGAACAGTAACCCCAGATGGTGTTTACACTTATAAGGTGGTAGTTAATGCAGCAGGGTGTAAGGATTCTGTAGAACAAATCATTACAGTATCCCCACTAGATTCAGCAAAAATCACAGTTGACACCGTGTCCACTTGTGCCAATGTTGGCAACATAGATTTAACACAATATTTAACAGCTGGTTCTTCAGTTGGAACCTGGTCAGGAACGGGAGTAGCAGGAACTGACTTTAGCACAGCACAAGCCGCAGGTGTTTACAAACAAGTATTCACAACAGGCGGAACTTGTCCGGCAACGGACTCGATGTATGTTAATGTAATTGCCACTGTAGAGGCTCAAATCATCCAAGTTGACACAAGTGTTTGTATGAACACGGCAAGTTTTGGGTTGCCACTTACAGCAGGATCAGCCACTGATGGAGTTTGGTCAGGAACAGGATACAGCGCAGGAAGCTTTGACCCAACAGGATTATCGGATGGTCCATACAAAATTAAGTACGTAAAGAATGGTATCAGTGCCGCTTGTAGTGACAGTGATTCTGTAACGGTAACGATACTACCCCTTGATGTAGCCTTAATAGCTACCCCGCTGCCAAGTTTATGCTCCACAGATTTTCCAGTACAATTAACCTTAGATGGGACAAGTACAACAGGTGGAGTATGGGCAGACAGCCTGGGAGCTTCAACTTACATAAACGCTGCAGGATTGTTTGACCCCTTTGGCCTTGCCGATGGTAACTACAAGGTATACTATGCTACCCTTGGTGGATGTCCAGGAGTGGATAGTGGATATGTTGCCGTTGTAAGTGACATCACTTACAACAAAATAGAAACAGATACCACACTTTGTTTAAACTACGGATTGGATACTTTAAAGGTAGACATTGCAGGAGGAGTTATCTGGACAGCCAGTGGAACAGGAGTAGTTAATGCAGCAGACAGGGTAATCAATACTTTACTGATGCCTGTAGGAATAGACACCCTGTATTATGGAAAGTCTGGCTCTTGTGGAGATACTATACAGTATGTTTTAACCATTGAAGCAATAGATGTTGCCACCATTGACACGATTAACCCACTTTGTATTGATACCACATTAATTGGTTTAACAATCACAGGGCCTGCCACAGGAGGAACCTTTGCAGGGCCCGGAGTAACAGGCAGCGATTTTAACCCAGCAACAGCAGGGTCAGGAACGCACATGATTACCTATACCACAACAGGTAATTGTCCAATCATAGATTCAACATGGATCACAGTTCACCCGAGAAAAGTAGCCACTATAACAGCTAACCAGGCAGCCTTTTGTGGAGCCGCCACAGCAGACACTTTATTCTCAGCACAAAGCGGAGGAACCTGGAGTGGATGGACAGGAAGTTGGAGCTTGGTAAGCGGACAGGACTCAGTTATTTTATTTGATCCCAATGTACAATCTGGTATCAACATGATGTACTACGAGATAGTAGACATCTGTGGAGCGATAGACTCCATACAAATCTCGGTAACGGCCATGGAAATTGCCAACATCGATAGTGTGGTGGCAGTTTGTGCCGATGCCCCAGCGTTCACCTTTACAATAGATGCAGGATCTACCCCAGGGGGAACTTGGACAGATGGATCAGCAACCAATACTTACATAGATGCAGCAGGATTATTTGATCCAACCACTGCAGGACCAGGAACACATGTTGTTAAATACCAAACCCCAGGAGGATGTTTTGTACGAGATTCTGTATCGATAGTAGTTAAGCCAAGAATGGATGCTACTCTAAGCCCAGCAATAGGATTAACCTTTTGTGAAGGAGACTTAGTCACACAAACCATAACAGGAGTAGATGGTGGAGGAATCTTTACCGGATGGGTAGGCGCTCATACTTCGGCAGTAGCGAACGTTTTAACCTTTGCCCCAGCGGTCTCTGGATCAGGTGATCAATACCTATTATACAGCATTGATGAAAGTGCAGCAGTTTGTGGAGACACAGATTCAGTACAAGTATTTGTAGGAGCATTAGATGTTGCAGTTATTGATGGAGACAGTTTAGTTTGTCAAGCAAGTACAGCAGCTGACCTTAGACTAGTAGCAGGATTTACTCCAGGAGGAACTTGGTCAGGACTAGGAATAACCAATACAACCACAGGAACCTTTGATCCATCAACAGTAGGATTAGGAGTTGGATCTGGTAATCAAAACACGGTTACTTACACCACAACAGGAGGTTGTGCAGTTGTGGCAGCGGCAACGATTGAGATTGTATCCTCGGTTGATGTAATAATAGATGCGGTGAACACCGACACGGTACTTTGTTCTAATCAAACCACAGACCTTACTGTTATCCAAACAGGAACAGTTGGAGGATCTTGGAGTACTAACCCAGTTACCTCACCATCCATAGTAGATGCGAGCAATGGAGTTGTTAGTATCATTGCCATGGCCGCAGCAGCAAGTAATAAGTATTGGATCAAGTACGAGGCAGGACCAGGAGGATCCTGTTATGATGCTGATAGTATTGAGGTAAGAATGATCACCGTAGCTGATCCACAAATTACAAGCACTCAGCCAGCGGCTTTATGTTTAGGAGAAGGAAGTCATCAGTTCACAGGAAGTGATGGAGAGAACTGGGCTATCTTTGGAGCTATCACTGGAAGTGCAAGTATTGATGGATCAGCACTGTTTACTTTTACTCAAGCAGATACTTATACTGCTACTTATTCTCATACCGGAGAAGGAGAGTGTCCAATTACATCAGCACCAGCTACCTTAATAGTGGTTGACACAGTAGATGCAGCGATTACAGTACAAGCAAGCTTATGTGCCAACTTAGCAGCAGTCACTGTTGGGTCTTCAACAAGTCCAGCGGTAACAGATGGAATTTGGACAATTTTAGATGGAACAACATTAGTCTCAGGACCTTCCACTGGAAGTATCAGTGTAAGCCCTGGAGCCTTAGGAGCAGGTAATTACACGATCACCCACACAACAACTAACCAAGGTGTTTGTCCGCAGACAAAGACGATACCACTTCAAATTGATGCCGTACCAACCCCTTTAATAACAGCTGTTGATCCATCAGTTTGTTTAGGTCAGCCAATAGTTTACCAAGTAGACAATGGTACATCAGTGGCTACATCAGCAGTTTGGGTTTTCCAAGATGGTAACTTATCAATGGACAGCTTAAACCAAGCAACAGTGACACACACTACATCAAATACCAATGACAAGACGGTTACTTTGTCCCAAGAATTCAGCAATGGATGTAAGGTGACCGAAAGTATTAATATAGCAGAGGTTGATGCCTTGCCAATAGCAGCATTTACTTACTCTCCAACCAAGACAACGGTGTTAGATCCAAAGATTCAGTTTGTAGACTCTTCGATAAACGCAGGAACTTTAGAATGGAGTTTTGGAAGAACAGCTACCCCAGCAGCAAGTTCATTGAGCACTCCATTTGTAGATTTTGAGACAGAGGATGGAGATACGATTAATGTTTGTTTGATAGCTATTTCTGCGGCGAGTGGTTGTCCAGATACAGTTTGTAAGGATGTGATTATTTTGAACAATGTATCTATTTATGTACCCAATAGTTTTACACCAAACGGTGATGGTTTGAATGATGTGTTTTATCCATTAGGGAAGTATCATGACAATGCACAAGGTTTGTCGGAGTATAACTTTACTATTTATAACAGATGGGGCGAGGCAATATTTAACTCTACCACACCTTATAAAGGATGGGATGCCATATACATGAACGACGATGTTCAACAAGAAGTTTATGTATGGGTTATAACAGTCTTTGATCCGTTAACCTTAAAAACGACGACCAAGAACGGAACTGTGACTGTGGTTAAATAACAAGATCCAGGTATAAGCCCCAGAAATACAAGTAAAGATTGAAGAAGAATAAACAAAAGCCATGTGATAACTCACGTGGCTTTTTGTTGTAATAACTTCAAGAACTTTAAAGGAGAAATATTAACTTTAGTGGACAAGAAAGAACACATAATTATACCGTCTTAATATCATCCCAACATGAAGAAACTCTCCATCATAGTATTATTAGCAATCGTATCAACTGTAGTTTCGGCAAAAGAATTTTCTTCGAAAATTAATGCAGTCACAGTATTTGAACGTGGTGCTCAGGTTCAAAGATCGTCTAAAGTTCAAGTCAAAAAGGGAGTTTCAACAATCGTTATTAAAGACTTAAGTAGGTACGTAGATGCAAATTCAATTCAGGCAAAAGTTCCAGGATCTAAAATTGTTAGTCTTACATACAGTCTGGACTACCTCACAAATAAAGAAAGCAATTCGGACAGAAAGCTTTTACAAGATTCTATTGACGGTTTAAAGCTGTCTTTGAAAAAGTTAAAGAACAAGCGTCAAATCAATGAGATGGAGCTAGCCTTGATTGTAAAGAACAATGACATTAAAGGACAAGCAGTTTTAGATATTGCTGATTTGGAAGACTTTTTAATTTTTTACAGAAGTAACTTGCCTTTGATCAAAGGAAGTTTGTTGGCCATAGATGAAAAAACTAAAAAAGTCAACAATCAACTACAACGTTTGAAAAATCAATTGAGGAGTTTAAAATCTTCATCGGAAAAAGTTTCTGGGAAGATGGAAATTGAATTGAGCAGCGCTAGTACTTCAGGAGCAAAATTGAGTCTTAATTATTACGTAACTAATGCAGGATGGTCTCCATATTATAATTTAAGAGCATCTGGATTAGATGCTCCAGTTGAGATGGAATTTAACGCGAAAGTGTATCAAAATACAGGTGTTGAATGGAAAAATATTGCGCTGACTTTAGCAACAGGAAGACCACATGTTAATGGAACCGCACCAAGTTTAAACACATGGTATGTTAATTATAAAGCTGAGCGTAACGCTCAACAAAATGTATCCTACGCATATTCTAGTGTCGAAGAGGAGTATGATAAAGCGGCTGAAACCAAAGAGGTATCGAAGAAATTAAAAATGAAACGGATGCGAAAGCCAAAGGTTGTCATTACTGAAAATGTAACTTTTAGAGAGTATAAAATTCCCGTTTTATATAACATCAGTTCTACTGGAAAGCAACAAAGAGTAGAAATTACCAAGCATACCCTAAAAGCTGAGTACGCTTATTTCTGTGCTCCAAAAATGAACACGACTGCGTACTTGATTGCTAAAGTAGCAGACTGGGCTAAGTACAATATTCTTTCTGGGCATAGCAAAATTTACTTTGAAGACACCTATGTAGGTCAAGGATACATCAATGCTAAAAACACGGAAGACACGCTGGAAATTTCTCTTGGCCAAGACAAAAATATTGTCATCGAAAGAATTATCAAAATTGATAAAGCAGGAAAACAATTCATTGGAATTAAGCAATCCAAAAAGAAAGCGTACGACATTGTAGTTAGAAACAACAAGAGTTTAACAGTGAAAATGGAAGTCGTTGATCAAATTCCGGTGTCAAAAAACTCAGCGATTAAAGTAAAGTTGGTTGAAAGTTCGGATGCAAAGCTGAACGTCGAAACTGGGGAATTAAAGTGGCTGCTAGAAATCCCTGCTTTTGCTAAAGAAACCAAAGTATTTGAGTTTGAAGTGAGTTATCCAAAAAATAAAAAAATCTCTCTGTAGTTTGATAAAGCACGCATTGATTCTGGTTTGTTGTATCATCTTATGTGGATTAAGTGGAGGTGTTGCTAATGCAAGATTTTCACTAAAGAACAACATGAGTCCTACTAAGGGAATGTTGGGTGTAAATGTAGGTGTATTAAAACCATTTGGCGGGGATGGTCAATTGTTTGCCAGTGACGACGACACTCCTCATGGAGATTATGGTTTTTCAGCGGGCCTTGATTACTGGAAAAAGAACTTGAACTCTTTTGAATACCATTTAGGTTTTAAAGCCAAATTTGTCCAATATCATTTTCATCACACTCCTGAGGGAGGGACAGAGTTAACAGGACATTTCCAGATGTTGTATTATTCTGTTCCATTATCCTTACACTTATCAATTCCAAACTATCCCTATTTACAGGCTGTCGGGGGGATTGCTATTACTAGCATGAACGTTTTGGGGGTGAAAAGTGGCGCTACTGATTCATTTACCTATAACAGTACTTTGGATTTAAAATGGGTAGTAGCTCCAGAAATATTTTTGGGAATAAACTTTATTGAAGAGAAAACCGATTTTATGTTTTTTAAAGGTGCCATTGTAATTTCAACCTTCCCAATGAGAAACTTATCTCACAGGGTTTCACTTGGTAACGGGATTCAGGAGTTCAATGCGGCTAGTTCAATGCCTTCTGGAAAAATTGAATTAGTGTTAACCTTCTACCCTAAATGGAAAACTAAGAGATCAATTAGTAATGACGAAGGAATCAATTGTCCGACTTCCTTTTGACTTATTCCACTTAAACCGTAACTTTGCTCCTTCATTATGGGAAATTTATTGACATTACAAGACATTGAGCAAGCAAGTAAAAACTTGGAAGGCGTTGCAAAACGTACTTTGTTGGAAAAGAATTTGACTTTGTCAGAGAAGTACGATTGTGAGGTTTATTTAAAAAGAGAAGACCTTCAACAGGTGCGATCTTATAAAATCCGAGGAGCTTACAACAAGATTTTTTCCTTAACACAGAAAGAAAGAGACAGGGGAGTAATATGTGCAAGTGCTGGAAATCACTCGCAAGGGTTTGCATATTCGTGTTATAAATTAGGCTGTTTAGGAACAGTATACATGCCATCAACTACCCCAAAACAAAAAGTAGCTAAGGTTAAGATGTTTGGTAAGGACAAGGTAACTGTTGTATTGACAGGAGATACTTTTGATGATGCTAACGAAGAAGCAAAGAAGCATGGTGAAAGGGATGGATTGACACTTGTTCATCCGTTTGACGACGAGTTAGTGATGGCTGGTCAAGGAACAGTTGGGAAAGAAATTCATGAGGACCTGACAGAGGTTGACTACTTGTTTTTACCAGTTGGCGGAGGAGGATTGTTTGGAGGTGTAAGTTCTTACTATAAACAGAAAAGTCCATCAACAAAACTGATTGGTGTTGAACCAGAAGGAGCACCCGCTCTTCAAAAAGCTTTGGAAGCAGGGTCTGTTGTAGAATTAGATAGTATTGACAAATTCGTAGACGGTGCAGCTGTTAAAAAGGTTGGATTAAAAACGTTCGCAATTATCAAGGACACTTTGGATGACTTAATCATGGTTCCTGAAGGAAAAACATGTTCTACTATTCTTGAATTGTATAATCAAGAAGCTATAGTGGTCGAGCCAGCAGGTTCTTTAACCATTGCCTCGCTTGACTTTTATAAGGATAAGATTAAAGGGAAAAAGATTGTTTGTGTTGTTAGTGGTTCTAACAATGACATCGACAGGATGGGGGAAATCAAAGAAAGATCTTTGGTTTATGAAGGATTAAAACATTTTTTTATAGTTCGTTTTCCTCAACGTCCTGGTGCCTTAAAAGAATTTGTATCTGAAGTTTTAGGACCTGACGATGACATAACCAGGTTCGAGTTTGTGAAAAAGAATTTTAGGGAATCGGGTCCAGCGTTAATTGGAATCGAGCTAAAACGGAAGGAAGATTATGCTGGTTTGGTGGAACGGATGAATGAATTTGGCATAAATTACACAACAATTAATGACGACCCTTCCTTGTTTGAGTTTTTTGTTTAGTTCAACGTCAACATAAATTAAAGTTTTAAATTTTGAATATAAAGGTTGGAATGTCTTTCTTTGCATGAGCAAAAAGAGCATTTGAGCAATCCTAAGCAAGCTGACTACATAGAAATACAATTTAAATTAATTATAGAATGAAAAAGATCATTGCATATTTTACACTAGGTGTTTTGTTAACAGCAGGTGTTCTTAGCCCACAAAACTCGTACGCTCAAGAATCACTGGACACTTCTTCCGAAGGCATAGCTGAAGCTGTAAGAGCAGCTAATTCACAGTTCGCTCTTGCAGAGGAACGAGAAGCAGAAATGATGTTGGGAAATGACGAGCCGGGGTTTACGGAAAAAATCAAAGATTTTTTCATTGATGGAGGTATCGGTTTCATGGTCTTCATTTTATTATGTCTGATCATTGGAGTTTCAATTGCAATTGAACGAATAATCTATCTAAGCTTGGCTACTGTGAATCATAAAAAGCTACTAGAAGATGTAGAAGACGCTTTAAACAAAGGTGGAATTGAAGCAGCAAAGGCTGTTTGTCAAGACACGAGAGGGCCAGTAGGAAGTATTTTTTACGATGGTTTAACTCGAGCAGAGGAAGGGCCGGAAGTAGTAGAACGAGCAATTATATCTGGAGGGTCTGTCCAAATGGGATTAATGGAAAAAGGTACTTCTTGGATATCACTTTTTATATCCTTAGCACCGATGCTTGGATTTTTAGGAACTGTATTGGGAATGATTGATTCTTTTGATGCAATTGAAGAAGCTGGAGGAATCAAGCCAACGGTTGTAGCTGGAGGAATTAAAACAGCCTTAATTACAACAGTTGCTGGTTTAGTTGTGGCAATTATTTTGCAAGTATTTCACAATTTTATTATAGCTAAAATTGACAACATGACTAACGCCATGGAAGATGCTTCAAACACTTTTGTGAAGCTGGTTAAAACTAAATTAGGTTAGTCATGGAAAAAACAATTGGCAACATAAAAATTGTATTGATAAGCTTGTCACTGTTGATCGTATTGCTTTTTGCAATTAACGTTCTATCAATAGATTTTTTGATTTATTATTCAATTGCATTACTAGTTCTAGTGGTTCTAACTGCATTGGGTGCAGCTGTATTAAATCTTGCTGAAAACCCAAAAGGAGGAAAAAGTGTTTTGATAGGCATTGGCGCTTTGTTGTTGTTTTATCTAATTGGTTTTGCATTGGCCGGTGACAGTATTGATCCAGACTCTTTACTAATCATTGAAGGAAGTAAGCAAGCAGAAGCTGGAATTTACACTTTATATCTTGTTATTCTAACAGCGGTTGGCGCCCTAGCGTTTTCCTCAATTAAAAGAATCGTAAAATAATTCATGGCACGAAGGGGTACACCAGAGATTAATGCAGGTTCAATGGCAGATATTGCCTTTTTACTATTGATCTTTTTTTTGGTGACAACTACCATGGAAAAGGAATCTGGGATGATGCGATTGCTTCCTGAGTTGGAGCAAGTTGATCCCGAAGAAGTAAACAAAAGAAATGTTGTTGACGTTTTAGTTAACGATCAAAATAAAATTTTGTTGAAAGGGGAATTGTTGGAGCTCAGTGAAGTAAAGGTTCGAATGGCTGAAATAATCTTGAATAGGGGGGCCAATGTTGATTGGCCTGCTAATGTTTTGATACAGCGAGAAGAACTAGTTCAAAGACTTCAAGACGCAGACTTTGCAGCTAAAAGAGCTGATAAAAACAACAAGAAAACAACTGCTAAGACATTAAGGAAAGCAACATTAAGACTAAAGGCGTTCGATGAATTTGGTGATAACGTTTATTTGAAATCTAAACATGTAGTTTCGATTCAATCTACTCGAGGAGCCGATTATAACACGTACATTGAATTAAGTGACCAAATATTATTAGCCTACAAGTTAATAAGGGAGCAAACAGGGAGTAGAAAGTGGAACAAGCCTTGGAGAGATTTTAATTCCGAGCAAAAAGAGATGCTAATTTTAATGTTTCCTCCAAACATATCAGAAGCGCAAACAGTACAAGGAGTAGAATAAAGCAAACTAAGAAATGTCAAAATTTAGAAAAAAAGGAGATAAAAAAGTACCAGGGATTAGCACTGCTTCTCTTCCTGATATTGTATTTATTTTACTGTTTTTCTTTATGGTCGCTACTGTTAGTAAAGAGGAAGATTTGATTGTGGAGATCACGATGCCAAACGCGGAACAGTGTGCTAGATTGGATGATAAGTCCTTGGAGGTGTACATTAATGTTGGTGCTCCAGTACGAGAGTTACAAGGCCAATATGGTGCGGAACCAAGAATTCAGTTAAATGACGCCATCAAGGACATCGACTTTTTGGCTCAATACATCGAAGAGAAAAGACAAAGTATCAAACAACAAGCTCCAACTCCAGAGTCTGGAAAGAAACGTTCGAAAAAAATGGTAGTGTCATTGAAAGTGGATCGCGACACTAAACTAGGAACCTTAGACGATATCAAGCAAGAGTTGAGAAAGCTTAATGCTTTAAAGGTTAACTATGTCGTTAATGATGTAGCGGGAGAATAATTCCAAGTTGAAACTTCAATCAGTTGTATTGAGTGTAACCAAAACCACGGTCACTCGTTATTCCAATTTTCAAAGTAAAATCATGGATAGGAAAATGATTTTATTTGCCCTGATTCATTATGTTCGCCTAGGAAGTTAAATTAATTGAAATATTTGCATGGTAAAAAAGTTAGGATTACTTGTCGTTTTTATTGGATTGTCATATTCAGTTTTTTCTCAAAAGCATTTCTTTAACAGGGTTGGGGAGTCAACTAAAGAGGAAAATTCATATTATTATAGGGTCTCAAAAGGAGGGCAAAAATATGCTTCTTTCTATTCGTCTAACGACAATAAATTTTTCACTGGTGAGATTAAAAATGCCAATTCCGCAACTGAAAAGGACAACCAGTATTTTGGTAAATGCGTGTGGTATTACAAAAAC
>Ga0209091_10000689_pt1 | contig 31621 bp, 42 predicted proteins | sample ArcticOcean_MG_C_6_FD_187438 | JGI IMG/M metagenome (GOLD analysis project Ga0209091, IMG submission 187438) | Marine microbial communities from western Arctic Ocean - ArcticOcean_MG_CB8_128 (SPAdes) (version 2) | ecosystem: Environmental > Aquatic > Marine > Oceanic | place: Arctic Ocean...
CCAGAAATTATGGAAATAATTAGAATTAATGAATTGTTTGACCGACATTATAGTAGTGCAATTCAACATAAAAATTCATATCAAGTTGCCAAACGTGCAACGAATGAAGGTAGAATGGATATTGCTCAAGCAAGGTTCTCACAGTCAAAACATGAGGCTGGTAAATATAAACGTAAGATATCCAATCTTTACGAAAACATAATCCTTTAATATAATAGTAATATACGAATGCATAAATACATTTATGCGTTAAAAAGATAAATACATGTAATATGTATCAATATTGGGATTTATTATGAATTTAAGTACAAACAAATTTTTTAATTCGACAGATGTTCACGTTTCATCACGTATGAATGAATATCTAAAGAAGAACTTTGGCTATGTAGTAGAAGGTGACTTTGATAAGTTGCACGAAGCAAAACTGTCGTTAGAGATTGAAAAAGAAGAATTAAAAAAAGAAGGTTATATGAACAAGAAGTATGTTGAAAACATGCTTATGATTGAAACAATCACTTCATTATTAAAAGCCCATGGCGAAGATACGTCATCTTCTTATACACAAGAAGAAGTTACTGAGGCACACTTGGACTTATCAGCGACTGGCGATACAACTACCAGTAACGCTAGTCCAGAGATTGAAACAGTAGAAGAAGATGAAGAAAAGGGTCCTGACCATTACAGATGGAAGAATGACTCCCAATTATCTATTGCTAAAGACAAATTAGAAGCCAGCATTAAACAACTAGAATATGCAATACAATATAGAGCAGAAAATAGTCATTTGATGATGCGTGGTGGAGATAAAGCAGGTACTGGTGATTTATACAAAATGAAAGAACAACTTGAAAAGTTACATGACAGTTGGGATGAACAAACAGAATACTACGGAATGTAACTAATTATAATCGAGGAAATAAAATGGAAAAAACTAACTTAGAAAAGACTTTAATGGAAGAGTTAAACGCTCTACTTGAAGTTGATGCGGCTGAGGCAGAAATCACAATGGCTGCCAGAGGCATTGTTGATGAATTACAAGATGTAATTGAGAAACTAGGTAAAATTCAAAACGACCAAATCGGTCCACTAGCAGACGAAATGGCATACTCACATGGTCCAGAACAAGCGGCAACGTTTAGAGGTTCAGTTGATGATGCAATTAATGGTCTACTAGGACAAGCACGTTCGGCTAAAGATACAGTATCAGATGCAACACTTGTACTATCAGGTGAAAAGATGTCTGATGACATGAGTGATGTTGAACTTGGTGGCGATATGGGTGATGACTTCGCAGACGATATAACAGCAGACATTGGTGGCGATGAATCAGCATCAGGTGAAAAGGATAGTCCGTTAGGCAGAGAAGAAAGAGCGTAATATGAAAATCGCTACGCTTTTACTTGAGAAAGCAAACTATGACGCCCAATTAAATGGTGATATCAATGCTTATCTGATTTCATTGAAAGCAAATGATATTCCTTCTGTGACTATGGACATGATGGTCCGTGAGTTAAATGGCATGGGATATACAGTTAACCCAGAGTCAATGGTAGACTTATTGTCTAATAGTAAATATGTAACTAAAGTCACAGTAGATACTATAGAGTTAGATAGTAAATATGGCAAAAGTGACAAGGCTGATAAAGACTCAGTACGTAAACTGGCAGTCAAAACAGCAAAGAATAAGGTGAAAAAATAATGGCATTTATAGTTAAAGGCGGCATGAAAGAAATCTCTAAAAAAGAGATGAGAACACACATGGAAAATCTTGATAAGATAGACGACCCAATGGAAGGTCTATCTGATGAAAAGAAACAGATGAGACTGGAAGTTCAGTCTGCAAAAAGACATCGTGAATTCATGGGCAGAGTTGCTAAGAATGAAGACAGAGATTTAGAACACACAATTGCAACAAATGAAATTGTATCAATTGCAGTTGGAGAGACAATAGTGGCGGCACCAGAAGAACCATCAGTAATGCCAGAAGTTGATTTCCAATCAATGACTAAAAAGCAAATTGATATGTGGGCTGAAGAAAATCTTGGTATTCAATTAGACAGACGCCACACTAAAGCAAAGTTAATAGAAGAAATACAAGAAAAACTTTAAAAAACTCTTGCTTTACCATTCAAAGTATAGTATAATAGTACTATGCTTAAAGAAAAATTTACCTATAATCCCCTAGAACGAGTTAACATTAAAGGCAGTCGGCATTATCAAACGCCCGACGGACAGCCTTTGCCCAGTGTTACCACAGTACTTGATGCACTAAAAGATAAAACTGCAATATTCGAATGGCGCAAACGTGTCGGAAACGAAGAAGCAGATAGAATCATGCGTCTTGCCACTGGTATCGGAACACAAGTTCACTTACACCTTGAAAAATACATCTTAGAAGAAGACAGACCTAACGGGTCAAATCTTATACATCAAATGGCAAGAGAATTGTCAGAGATTGTAATTGACAAAGGTTTATCAAACATAGACGAAGTATGGGGAACAGAAGTTCCACTATATTATCCTGGTCTATATGCAGGCACAACAGATTGTGTTGGTATATGGAATGGCAAACCAGCAATCATTGATTTCAAAACAACTCGTAAGCCAAAGAAACGTGAATGGATTGATGATTACTTTTTACAAGGTGCGGCATATGCCGAAGCACATAATGAAATTTATGGAACTGATATAAAAACAATTGTTATTATGATGATTGGCTGGGATGCCGAGGCAGATAACATGGGTAACTACCAAGAATTTGTTGTTGAAAGTGATGATTATGACCGTTATGCATTATCTTGGGCTGGCAAGGTCCAATCGTATTTTGATAAATACATGTAATAACGGGAGTTTAACATGGCAACAAATGTAAAAATATTATTAAGAAGAGGAAAACGTGCCGAGTTAACTGGCCAAACTTTAGTATCTGGTGAAATGGGATATACTACCGACACCAATCAATTATATGTTGGTACTGAAGTGGCAGTTAACGAAATTCGTTTTGACCCTTTTACAAATGCACACGCAACTATTCAGTCTTGGTTGGATAGTGCTGATTGTCCAACAGCAAATTTAAAAATAGATGAAGATTTAGTTATTACTGATATTCCTGCTGGTCAAATAGATTTAATTATGACTGCGTTAAATACATACTCCCAATCTATCGTATTTAATACTGTTATTGCTACATTTAATTTAGGTGAACTTTTAACTCAATATAAAAAGAAACCAACAATACTTACATCTCCAAATTTAATTCCAGTTGTAGGTAATATTACTTCAACATTTACAGTTGAGGGTGAAACTATTACAGTGAGTGCGGTAACTGCTACATCGTTATTGGCTACACTACAAGCAAATGTGGCAATCTCAGCGGCTAAAGTAATTGTTACAACAAATGTAGATGTGAATAAATTAATATTCACAAAAATTGATGGTGGAGAATTAAATCTTACTTTCCCAACAACAGCCGATGCTACCGCAATAGGTTTTACTCAAAGTGTTTTATCAGTAAATGCAGGTTCATTTGTTGTAGGCACAAGTTATACAATAACATCATTAGGAACTGATTCCCTTGTTACAGTTTCCGCAGGTTCTTTTGTAGTTAGCACTGTTTATACGATATTAACACTCGGCACAACAACACAAGCACAATGGAATACTACTGCAGGAACTTCAGCAGTTACTTACTCAATTGGCGACACATTTACAGCCGCAGACACAGGAACAGGAACTGGTACTGCAACTAGAGTTTCATCAACAATTCAAACAAACTGGCAACTCGCAGGAGCACCAGCAGTTACAGCCGCAGGTTCATTTGTAGTTGGAACAAAATATTCAATTGTATCGGCTGGAACAACAACATTTACCTCATTTGGTTCAGCAGACAATAATGTAGGAACTATTTTTACTGCAACAAACGTAGGCGTACAAGAAGTAGCCGCAGGTTCATTTGTAGTTGGTTACCAATACACAATTAGTACAATCGGCAATACAGACTTTACAACAATCGGTGCAACAGCAAACACAGTTGGATTATTGTTTACAGCCTCAGCAGTTGGCTCAGGAACTGGTTTTGCGAACTATCAAGGTACAGGCATAGCAACTTCGGTTATAGTTGGCACAGTATTCACAGCAACTGGTGTAGGCCAAGGTGATGGTACTGTAACATATGATAACGGTGCTAATACGGTAGCGGCAATTGCCGGGTATGATGTTTATGCAAACGGAAAAATTAAATCAGCAACACAAGCCGGTGGCAATACTACAGTGGTAGCAGAGGTTGATGAAAATTCAGATTACTTTAATTATAAACAAGAAGGCGTAAGTGCAAAACCTTACTCGAATGCACCAGATAATAGTGCTTATTTCTATTTTGGTACTCCAAGTACTGCTAACTATTCAACATTAAGTCCATCGGTTGAGTCCACATCTGTTTCTGGTAACACAGATACTAAGATTGGATTATTTGGACATAAGAGAATGAACGTTGAAGTTCTCACAGAAGAATCAAGAAATCAGTTATTTGCTAATCAACATTTAGTATCACATGCTTCTTCAACAGGTCTACGTTCAGACTTATATAAGAAAGAATTGGCAGTAACAGAAGTAACAATTAATGCAACTGCTTGTGTAGAGGGCAAACAATATGAAATCGTAAGTACAGGTACAACTGACTTTACATTAAATGGTTCTGCTAACAGTACAGTTGGTACTAGATTTACTGCAAATGCCACTGTTCCAGTTGGAACAGGTACTGTAAAACAAATAGGTACATTCTTAAAATATCCTAAAGGAGATAGTACGTCATTCTTCATAGATTATTCATTAAAGCAAACAGACGGTTCAGATACATTTGTTCGTGTTGGCACACTTAGAGTTATCAACGGTGTACCACAATCAATCAATAAGACTAGCATAACAGATACAAATGCAGAAGTATGGCAAGATGATGGAGATAATATCGCACAATCAGATGAATTTTCAAATATTACATTTAATGCGGTATTGAGAGACAATGACTTAGAAATTAATTACACACAAAGTACAACATTCTCAACTGAAATATCATATACTGTAAAACGATGGACAATGTAAATGCGAGATAAAGCAATATTGCTTTATGAGTGGCGACAATTACGATTAAAACTAAAAAAAGAATTAACACAATCAACACTACAAGAAATCGTTAATTGGTGGAAAGCCTTTCCTTATCATAGCAATGGATTTAATTATGATGATGTGACTACTTGGCCAGATGTATGGGAATACATCAGTGAAGAATTCTATACAAATAGTGGTAATGGATTAGGATGTTTCTATACTCTATACCACTCCTACCCAGAACATAACCCAGAAATATGGCTAATATTAGACCTTACGGAAGGCGGTGAAATATACTTAGTTGCCCATATGGACGGTTATGTTCTGAACAGATACAACGGTAAAGTTGAGAAATACGAAGATATTAAGAACGATATTGACATTATGGAACGAACTGTGTATAATGATATTGAACCGCATCTTAAAGATAGAAAATGATTAAGTGCGTAGTTTCTGTATAAATAAATACATATAACAACTAATAGGTAAATAAAAAATGCTAAAAGAAAAAACATATGAACATGGTGATATCGTAACAGTATACTTACAGACAGGCCAAGAAATATTAGGTAAATTCGTGTCAGAAGATGACATGTTTACTACTATTAAAAAACCATTGACTATTGCAATGGGACCAAAAGGTGCGGCGTTTCAAACATTCACAGTAACAGGTGATAGCGAATACGATGTACAGTTTAAGTCAAATAAGATTATTTCAGTATTAAAAACTAGAAAAGATACGGCTGCTTCGTATACCGAAGCGACATCTACAATCATAACTCCTGACAAAGGGGGTTTGATAACGTAATGCCACATGCCGCGAGAACATCTGACCCTATATCACCTCATTCACCTTGTGGACCAGAAAAGTGTGGAGCAGGAAGTAAGAATGTGATTATTCAAGGTTTGCCAGCATATCGTGTTGGCGATTCGACAGTTCCGCATGGTGTTCCTCATTATGTACCTGCCTTCACGTGTGTTCCACATGTTACCCCATTAGTAAGCGGTTCTCATAACGTCTTTGTAAATGGACAACCAGCAGGAAGAGTAGGAGACAGTCATTCTTGTGGAGTAAAAGTTTTAGCAGGAGCAAATAAGGTCCATATCAATGATGCTGGTACTGGTGGCGGATATAGTAGCGTCTCAGCAAGAGTTACAGAATCTAAGTCACAAGCCTCTGCTACACAAACGAAAACGATATCTGGTGGTGTTCCAAGTAGTTTATCAAGTTTTATTCAGCAAAAAGAAGGATTTGTTTCTTGTGCGTTTCTTGATGGTTCTCAGTATACTAATGGTTTTGGTACAGAAGCGAATAGTCCTACTGAATGTATAAGTGAGTCAGAAGCCAAAACTAGAATGGATTCAGACCTGGCTACTCGTAGAACTTTTGTTACTAACTACAGCACCAACAATGGATATAATTGGTCATCTACACAAATTGATGCTCTTACTAGTTTTGCATATAATCTAGGTACTGGAGCAATCGCTCAAGTAACTGCTAATAGTACTCGTACAGATGCCGTTATTGTGGATAAAATTTTATTATATAATAAGGCAAGTGGAGTTGTTTCTTCTGGACTTACACAACGTAGACAAGAAGAAAGTGATTGGTTTAAATCAGGAATGTAAGGAGATAAAAAATGGCAAGTGAAGCAGAAATTGAAAGATTATATCAACTATTCGTAACGAATGGTGGCGGAGCATTGTCGTTTTCTGGTACGAATTTAACACCGAAACAATATTCTGATGCAAAGGCAACATCTAATTTGACCCCACTTGAAATGGCTCAATTAGAAGCAAGACAGCATCAGTATAACAGACAAAAAGCATTAGGTGTAATTTCAGATGAAATTGGTAATAATACATTTTCTAATCCATATGCCGCTAGAGGAGTCTATGGTAATTCACTTCTTTCGGGATTAAATGGTTCAGCAGGTGCAATTGCGGCTGGATTAATTGGTGGTGGGTTTTCTGGATTTTCAGATGTTAATAGAGCATTGATAGTTGCAGGAGTGTTATCACAAACAGGTGTAGATTTAGAAAAGATTATAAAGGTTGCAGGCTTAATGGCATTAGGTGGTGCAATGTATTCATCTTTGACTAATCATACAAATGGACAGACAGCAAATTTACCAAAAACATTAGAAGATGCAAGTTCTTTGTCAACGATGAATGAACAATTTGGTGAACAAGGTGACCCTTGTGGATTTTTTAATCAATTGATGGGAATATTAGGTGGTGCGTTTGACGGTACCTTAAATTTCATAGAAACAGCAATTGGTGACGTTATGTCATTAATAAACAAGACAGGAATTCCAGCACTTTTAGGAGATATTCTTTCAGCATTAACAGGAACTGTTGCTGGAGCGATTGCAGGAGTTGTTGGATTGGTTACAGGCGCACTAGGAACAATTTTAAAAACATTATCACCTCTAGTAGGAAAACTTATTAATGCGATGAGTGATATTACTTCACAAATTGCTGGAGAGATTAGTTCTCTTACCGATATGGCAGCCGAATTATTAAAGAAAGCATTCGCATTACTTATAGGAAGTGCGGGTCTTGACCCTTGTAAAAGAGCAGTTTTAGATAATACAGGCTCACCTGAAATGAAAGATGCAATTGCTCAACTAAATCAACCTTTAGGAACAGCGGCTCCAGGTGGTATAGGTACAACAGTTGATACTAGAACGAATGCACTCGAAGTGACCAAGCAACTAAGTCAAGCAGAAGCAGAAGCATTACTTAGGGCTGGTGTTCCTCAATCACCATTCACAGATGCGGCAAGAGAATACTCAACATGGGACTCTGCTTTGCATTCCGCGGCATCTGCGTCATCTATACGTCCGAAGTTAACACCTTCTGATTTAACTACAACCTCTACAGATGCACACGGGTTCAACACTAGTGTTATGCCAGTAAGACGTGATGGTGAATCTATGACTGAATTTAGAAAACGTATTGGTGAAACTCATTCACCAACTGCAACGGAATTGGAAACAAATGCCAAGAAGTATAAGAAAGTAGTTTCACTACAAGCACGAGGACAGGTAAGAGAATGGCAAGAGAAACAAAAAAATTATATAAGAGATTCACGAGCATTAATGACTGACATGCGTAATGCCCTCACAAAGAGCAATTTTGTAAACAAAACTGCATTCAAAAGTAGAATTACCCAATTGATAGATATTCAATCCAGAAACCAAGAAACAATTAAAAACCTTACTAGCCAATATGCTCAATCATTTGAATATTCGACTGAAGGTGGCAAACCAAGCAGAGTGACAGAAGCAAAAATACGACTCATAGTTAATGCACGTATTCGACCAGCACAAACTCGTGCATACAATAATGCAGTAACTTCATTAAATTCTGTAAAAACAGAGTTCAATAGTATTGACTCACAGATAAGTTAATGCTATAATACAAGTATAGTACCAACTTAAGATAAATACTACAAAGTATTAGTTTCGGGAATATATTATGTTTGTAAATGAAATAATCAATCAAGTAGAAGAGGGAGTATATGACCCTCATATCTTTAAAGCAGTGTTTATGGCTGGTGGACCAGGAAGTGGTAAAAGTTATATAGCAAAGTCAAGAATATTAAAAGGCGGTGGTTTAAAAATAGTAAATTCAGATGATATATTTGAATACAAGATGAAAAAAGCAGGACTAGACCATGGTGACCCAGATACAATATACAGTCCGCAAGGACAAGAAATTCGTAATAACGCTAAAGAGTTGACAGGTAGAATGGAACAACGATATTTAGATGGCAGATTAGGTCTTATTATTGATGGAACAGGCAGAGATGTAGATAAAATTGCTCGTGCTAAAGAAAAATTAGTTACGATGGGTTATTCATGTATCATGGTCTTTGTTAACACCAGTTTAGATATAGCACAAGAAAGAAATTTAGAGAGAGAACGAGTTTTACCAGCAGACGAAGTTGAAAAAATGTGGAATGCAGTTCAAAATAATATGATGAAATTTCAACAGTTGTTTGGTGATGGCAAATTTCAAATCGTTGATAACAACGGTGGACTAGAAGACCCAGAGAGAGCAGAAAACTTTCGTAAGGTTGAGAAAAACATTACAGCGTTCATATCTCGCCCACCATCAAATCGTTATGCTAAGAAATGGATTGATACAGAGACAAGAAAAAAGAATGCAACTAATCAACAGGAATAATAGATAAAAATGGCAATAATAGATAAACTGGCCGAATATAGAAAAGAAATAGATTTAGATTTTATAAAAAAGACACACGTTCATTATTGTACTCCTTGTTACGCAGGACAAATTTCAGAACCATATTTCAGGTCATGGACTAAAGGTCACATGATGTTTACGAAATATCAAATTCCCTATACATTAACAACATCAGCAAACGAAAGTTTAATATCACGTGCAAGATGCCATATGGTAGCCTATTTTATGGCTAATCCAGAAGCAACTCATATGATGTTTATAGATGCAGATATTAACTTTGATGCACTTGATATATTACATATGCTACAACATGATAAAGATGTTATTGTTGGCGCATATCCAAAAAAAGAATTAGATTGGGCATCTATTAAAGAGGCATCAGAAAAAGATGGCGTAGATGTCGGTGAACTCAAAGATGCAGGTTCAAATTATGCCATGAATCCAGACTGGGATTATAACGAAGAAACTGACAAACGTAAATTGCATATTGAAGATGGATTAGTAAGACTTAAAGATGCCGCAACAGGCTTCATGCTTATTAAACGAAGTGTCATAGAAAAAATGGTAGAGTCTTATCCTGAATTGTATTTCAATAATGATTTAAGATTTGAAAAAGAATTTGCAAAGTGGACATATCTATTTTTTGATTGTATGCATGAAGAAGATACAAAGAGATATCTTAGTGAAGATTATGCATTTTGTAGAAGATGGCAAAAACTAGGTGGAGAGATTTGGTTAGACCCACTTGTTAAACTAGACCATATTGGACATTATACATTTAACGGAAATATTAGTAAGATGTTTTATTCTTCTACTTCTTCAAGTGATGAAGATTTGAAAAGTTAAGTTATCCCCACAGTATAAATAATCGTATGCAAGAAGAAATACAAAAATGGATAGAGAATTTCGTCACCAAACCTAATAAACTATTAAATGGTTTTCCGCCATGTCCTTATGCAAGGACAGCCCTCATCAAATATGTAGAAACTGACCACTTGAATATGTTATTCGATATTCTTGAAAATTGGGATGATGACGTACAAGTAGTAGTTCTTCATACACCAACAGAGAATTACACACCTGAGGGCCTTCAATTTGTCGTAAAGAAATTTAATGAAATAGCAATGCGAAAAGATATTGTTGCATTAGAAGACCATCCAGATGATGTAGAAGATGTGAATGGCGTTAAAATGAACTTTGGTAAATGTATTATAGTCTTGGTACAACGATTAAGTAAGATAAATGAAGCCAGTCATCTACTTAAAGAAAAAGGGTATTATGATGTATGGAGTAAAGAGAATTTAGATGATGTAGTTAACTGGAGAGAGTAATGAGTTATTCGTATGCTAGAATTAACCTAGACAACACAAATTATAAAAAAATAGAGAATTACCAGATTTTACCTAATCCTGACCCTAATCAACTTAATGAGATATACTATAAGTATTGTCGCTATCATAAGTTCAATAGTGTCATGCCAATCTTCGATAGTGAATATGAAGATAATGAAGTTATAGGATATTATGACGGAGATATATTAGTTGCATTTTCCCTTATAGCACGTTACGATAGAGAGAATGCAGAAGCAGTACAATTTGCTTGGGACTATGTTAATCCTAAAATGTTTCTAGGTCTTTCAAGTTTAAGAAACGAATGTGCATTTTATAAAGAACAAGGATTTAAATATCTTTATATTGGCGGTGCAGATGCGTATAAAAATCAAATAGACGGACTTGAAATAATGACGCCAGTTTCTTGGATAGATGACAGATGGACAATAGACGGATTTGAGAAAGTGCCAGGTATAGAGTAATGGCAAAAATTGTACCAAATTCCTATAATGGATGGGATCCATTAAAACAAGTTATTTTAGGTTCTTGTTATACACCAGATTTCTTTGAAGATGTCAAAGATAAAAAACTACGTGACCTATTACAAAAACTCTTATGGGAAACACAAGAAGACTTACTTGGTTTTAAGAAGATGCTAAATGATGCAGGCGTTGATGCATTGCAACTTCCAAATAATACCAGTGTATTAGATTTAAATAAACAATACACAAGTGTTAATGAAATCTATGATGAACAAGCAGATAAAAATTGGAACTATTGGTTAACACAACGAGGTGGAATACCAAAACCAGCAATCGCACCTAGAGACCAACTCATCACATACGGCAATAAATTATCAATGACAGGACATGACCCTGCAGGAAGAGATTTCTTTCTTGAAAATGATTGGATAGATAAAGAAAACTTTGATACTAGATTGGTGGATGAACACGACTTCATGACGTTAGGACCATTAGAACCAACAAAGTATAATTTTGATGGTCGAAATATGAAATGGGATAATAGATTTATTGAAGGAACTAATGAATATGCTCAATATCGAAATATGTCGTGGGGTTATCAAGCACCAAGTGTAACTCGTGTGGGAGATACATTAGTTGTTGATGAGATAGAAGTATCAAACTTGGGCGAATACTTACGTAAAGAATATCCACAGTTTAAGCAAACTCATCACGCAATGGGTGGGCATAATGATGGTGTATTTTGTCCTGTAAAGCCAGGAGCAATTATCACTACAGACGAGAGAACTAACTACTCAGATACTTTTCCTGGATGGGATGTTCATGTCATTAGAAATTCATATCAAATAAAGAATGTTGGCAACTGGAACAAACAACGTATTGGCGTAGGCGGTGAATGGTGGACACCAGAACGTGAAAGTAATACAGCATATGTTAAATTTATAGATGAGTGGTTAACTGATTGGGTAGGCGAGGTGAATGAAACAGAATTCGAAGTCAACATGTTGGTTATCAACCCTAATCTTGTCTTTTGTACGAACTACAATGAGGGCGTGTTTAACTTTCTTAAGAGTATAGATGTTGAACCTGTTATTATGCCATTTAGACATCGTTTCTTCTGGGACGCTGGATTACACTGCTTAACCCTAGATACTGTCAGAGAAGGCGGAATGCAGTCGTATTTTAAGTAATAATTAGATGATTTAAGTATTGCTTATTGTTTCCATATATGTTATACTTACTGTAATGAATATTATGGAGAATAGCAAATGAGTTATGCTGAAACATTTAAACAACGCAACGTCTTCTGTTTGAAATATAACAAAGAAATGCCCGCACTCTTTCAAGCACCTTTTCCGGGTGCAGAAGGAACAAAAATCTTAGAAAACATATCAGCACAAGCATGGCAAGAATGGCTTGAGATGCAGACTATGTTTATTAATGAAAATCAATTAAACATGATGGACAGTGAGGCTAGAGTTTTCTTGGGAGAACGAAGAAATGAATTTCTTTTTGAAGGTGGTAAGAAAATGGAACCACCAACACCTCTAGATTAGATATCAATGAAAACATTAGTGTACAAATTATATACTGGTGGTGCTATGGTCAATGGACATGGTAGTGTTTATGGTGGATGGATATTTGATATATTAGATAGAGCAGGACTTGTCTGGGTAAATGAAAACATAACGAGTAAGATGGGTGATAGCACGGCAGCCGCAACGAGTACAGCAACAGTAAAATTTCATAATGCAGTTATGCCCTATGGATTTGTTGAGGCGTATGCGGAATGTAGTGACATCTCAGTAGGCAATATTACTGTTGATGTTGAACTGTATTATAGAGAACAGGATAGTACTGTTTCAGAACTAGCCACAAGTGGCTCACTTTCATTTAGTTTAGTAGACAGAAATACACGAAAACTAGTAAGAGTTTCTAGGGAGATAATAGATGCAATCAAAGGGTAAAGTATTAGTAACAGGTGGAACAGGTTTTATAGGTACTGAATTAGTAGAACAATTGTACGTTAAAGGATATGAAATCACTATTTTAGATAGAAATCCACAGCCAATTGGACTAGACCATGTAAGATATATAGAGGGCGACTTATCTAATGCCGCAAGATGTGTGATGGCATGTGCTAATCAAGATTATGTCATTCACTTGGCTGCCAAAGCCAGAATTCCTGAGAGTTTTATAAATCCTGATGAATACTTTGATAGCAATGTAGTAGGCTCAAGAAACATATTAACTGCCGCTAGTGCTGTTGGTGTTAGAAAATTTGTATATGCTGGTTCAAGTTCAGTATATGGAAACAACACAGCACCTAATAAACCTAATCACAAACCAGACCCACTCAATTATTACGCAATGTCAAAATTATTTGGCGAACACTTATGTAAACAATACAAGATTATGTTTGGTTTGAACTATAACATCTTACGATTCTTTACTGTGTATTCAGAAAATCAACCAACTTCTTTATTGTTTGGAAAGTTTGCTCAAATGGTCAAAAATGGTGAACCAGTAACTATTCATGGTGATGGTGAATTCAGAAGAGATTATATTCATGTGTCTGATGTTGCAAAAGCATGTATTGCCAGTATGGAAAGTAAAGTTAAGAATGATACATTCAATGTAGGTACTGGAAATAATATATCAGTAAATGCAGTTGTTGAGATATTAAAGAAATATGCACCAGACTTAGTAGCAACCAATATAGATAAGCCAAGAGGATATGCACCAGAAACATTAGCAGACATTAGTAAGACTAAAAACTTATTACATTGGTCACCAGAGATTGAGATAGTTCCTGGCATTAATGCTATGTTTGAAGAAATATTTAAAAATGAATAAATATTACAGTATATCAACAAGGAATAAAAGATGAAATTAGTAGATAAAGATGACAAAATATTAAAGATGGTATGTGATGAACATATCATTTCGGAGCATTCTGAACCTTTAGTATACGATATGATTGTAGCAATGAAAGAACATGATGCTATTGGTCTTGCCGCACCACAAGTCGGAGACAATACCGCATTGATGGTAATCGGACACGAAGACAATGGGTATGTTGTATGTATAAACCCAACGTGGGAAGTAGCAGAAGATAGTGAATATGAAGAATTCTTAGAAGGATGTGTAAGTTTTCCTGGTTTGCAATTAAAAATAACTAGGCACAATAGTATCATAGGGACATTTACAAATCTACAAGGAGAGAGAAAGTCAACAACATTTGTTGGAGTATGGGCACAAGCATTTCAACACGAATGCGACCATCTAAACGGCATTACGTTTGATACTCTATAATGAACTTTTCAGAATATACTCTAGTTAGTTTCGGAGATAGTTTTACGTTTGGACAAGATGTTGTTCCAAAATATGATGGGCTTGTCGAGAATTTTCAACTAGCACAGAAGCAGTATAAGATAGATTGTAATAATTTATCATACACAAAGTTTATTTCTGATAGTCTAGGTTTTAAAGATTCACTTAATTTCGGAACACTAGCGGCATCTAATGAGAGGTCATTGATGCACTTAGAAACATTTTTGCGTAATAATCCAAAAAAGAAAGTATTTGTTTTATTCAACTTTACAAGTGCCTCTAGATTTTTAAATATTTTTCAAAAGGTAAAAGACTTCGAATATACATGTATTGATATGCACCCTAATCTAGACCCAGAGAAAAGATATAGAGGAATAACACAAAGGTCTATAGAAGAGCAATATACTTATTGGAGAAATAGTGTACAGGATGTATATGCTCATATAAGAGATAGAAGGAACCTATATTATCTTTTGAGTAGTTACAATGCACCACATGTCTCGTTTGATATTATAAATAACACTGACCAACATATATTAAGAGATAACCCTATAAAATATATAGACACTCAGGAGGGGGCATTTAATGAGTTTATGTACAATGAAGAAGACTATATTTTTAAAGAAATGGATTTCTTTAATTCATATTATCAAGAGTTAGTTGATGATACTCCATTACTTTGTCATATTGGAGCAAAATGTATGGGTGGTAAAAATTTAAATCACTATTTGGTACAGAAAAGCGAATCAAATAAATCATCTTATGGTACTCATTGGAGTGCTGAGGGACATAGGAAAGCATCAAAGTTAATAGAAAAATTTATAAATGAGAGATACAATTAGAAAGGAGTAAAATATGGACTTTATAACAAGTAGAATGAAAGAAAAAGCATCACATGGTGGACTAGGTTTAGTTGCAGTGGGATTGATTATACTTTTTCTAGGTAGTTGGGTCAACATAGCCGCTTATGCCGCTATTGCCTACGGTGCCTATCAAGTAATAAGTAAAGGATAAAACGTTAAAATTTCTTGACAAATGCGCCAGTTTGGGTTATAATATACCTAACTGGCGTAATTTATGGAATGTAGACGTGAAAAAGAAAAGTAAAAAAAGAATTAGAAAACCAAAGATTAATAAAAGAAATCCTGTTGCAAAAGCACTGCGTACTCCCAAATTTCGAAGCCGAGTAGAACTGGATAGAAAGAAAGAGATGAAGACTACCGGTAAATATTTAGATGAGGAATAGATGAGATGGCGTATGTAGTAACACAAGATTGTATCAAGTGCAAGTACACGGACTGTGTAGAAGTATGTCCAGTAGACTGCTTTTATGAGGGTGAAGATTTTTTAGTAATTAATCCAGACGAATGCATTGATTGTGGTGTTTGTGAACCAGAATGTCCGGCGGATGCGATAATCGCCGATAATCATCCAAAGTTCACACAAAGACTTTTGGATATTAATGATAAGATGTCTCAGATATGGCCAGTTATCGTAGAACAGATTGAGCCCATGCCAGATGCAGATGCATGGAACCCACAAAAGGGGTATAAAGAAGATAAAACACATTTATTAGATAAGTATGATAAAGAGTAGAGGAGTGTTAGACTTGAAGACATTTAGAGCAAGAATGGACGACTTTTTCCATTGGGTGAAAGGAACTGAATTAGTAGAGTTAACTGATATCGATGTAAGTGAAGACCCAGTAAGACCAGGATTAGATTTAGCATTTAGAACAAGTTATGGCCGCAAGATATACGGTTTGAAGTACGAAGACACCATTGAAGGTGTTATTTGTGTAGCATACTGTAATGATGTGCCACAAAGTGAACGAGAACTAGACCTTATTAGTCAAAATGCACATTTGAAAGAAGATTCTAATACAGCAGTCGCATACACGGTCTGGAGTCGCAAGAGAGGGGCTGGTAGAGAGATTATGACTAAGTTGAAGTCTCATCTACTAGAACAAACAAATATTAGACGAATCGTCACCTTGTCGCCATTAACACCAATGGCAACACATTTTCATATAAAAAATGGTGCAAAATTGCTTAATATTAACGCAACAACACAAAATTTTGAATATAAATTGAAAAAAACAGCAAAAACTTGACAAAACCTGGTTTTATGCTATAATAATTAAGAATCAACAACTAAAGGAAGAGAAAATGAAATATATAGTAACAGCAATTGTCTTAACAATGAGTGTCCTTGCTTCAAATGTTATGGCTTCAACAGCAACTATCGATGGTACAGTTGTATCAAGTACTGCTATCATGCAACAAGTAATTAGAAACAACCCAGAGCGTTCTTGCTCAATTGTCGAAGTTCCCGTTTACGGTAACACTAAAGGTAATGCCTCAGATGCGATTGCAGGTGCAATCATTGGTGGTATTCTAGGTAATCAAGTTGGTGGTGGCAAAGGTAAAGATGCCGCGACTATCTTTGGTGCTATTCTAGGTGCTAAAGTAGGCGAAGAGAACGGTGGTCAAAAAGTAATCGTAGGTTACAAACAAGTTGAACAGTGTTCAATCACATATGTAAGAGTTACAGATAATGTGGTAGTTGGATATGAAACATCTGTTGAATTATACGGCGACATGGTTCATACTTTTGAAACAAACAGACAGTATAGAGTTGGTTCAATTGTACCAGTAAGAATGACGTTATCATTGAATTAAGTACGTACTAATTATAACTGATAACACAATTTCTCTATAATATCTCATAAATACAGTATGAGAGAAATAAAAGCCTCTATAATAGGGGCTTTTTTATTACATTATGGAGGAGGTATTATTATGTTATTTCCAATAATTACATTTATAACCGCTATCACAATCGCGGCAATTGCCGCATGGTTCTCAGTCGCTGGCCTTATGGCTATATTCACTGCATCGGCAATTTCAGTTGCCATTATGGCAGTAGCACTTGAAGTTGGTAAATTAGTAGCGGCATCATGGGTATACCGAAACTGGAAAAGGGCACCCTTTCTTTTAAAATCTTATCTTACTGTTGCAGTAATAGTCTTAATGCTTATTACATCAATGGGTATTTTTGGTTTCCTATCAAAGGCACATTTAGAACAAGCGGCCGATAGTGAAGAAAACACTGCTCGTATTGAACGTGTCGTACAAGACATGGCAAGATACGAAAGTACAAACACCAGACTTGAATTAAAGATTACAAAATTAGATAATGAGGGTGAAACAGATACCTCAAAAGTACAAGGACAAATCGACCAAGAAGAAACAAGAATGGACAATGTTATGGTCCGAATTCAACCTTCAATCGATGAACAAAATTTAATCATTACTACTGAACTATCAAAAGATGATAGTAAAGTTACTCCTTATTTAAATCAAATGGACAACTTAGATAATGACCTTGACAAACTTGAAGACCAGGCAAAGAAGTATGAGAATGATATCACTAGTGTTGGCAATGACACTACGAGTTACGACTATGCAGTAGCACCATTTCAGGACCAGATTGCAAAAATTAAATCAGACATAGCAACGTTTAAAGAGATGTCAAAATCTGGCACAAATGCAGACCTTAAGAAAGCACAAGCAGTTGTCGGTATTCCTTGGGGATATTGGAGAAACGCAGAAGTTCTAAAAGAATGGAACGAAGCAAACGCATTAAAATTAACTGAACTAGGAACGAAGATTGCAGAAGTTCGTAAAGATTTCGAAAAGCAGTATAAAGCAGAACGCATCAGACTTAGTAATATGGTAGTAAAGTTACGAGGTCAAGATACACAAAAAATCAATGACCGTAAAATGGACTTACTAGTAAAGATTGAAGAAGCAAGAGGCATGGAGTCTCCTGTAATATCTTCTGCTAGAGTAGAAATAAAAAGACTACGTGAAAAAGCAGATAGAGAAGTTGCAGGTTCTTTAATTATCCTTGATAGATTACGTAATGAACTATTGAACGTATCACAAGTTGATAATTCAGTAGAGATTGATACACTTCAGTTGACAATAAATTCTAATGATGATGCTATTGATGTTTTGATTGACCAGAAGTTTGAATTAGAACGTGAGATTAGAGCAATTGCGACAGAGATTGGACCTATTAAATACATTGCAGAAATGGTATACGATAACACAGATAATGACACTATTGACCAAGCAGTAAGATGGCTTATCATTGTATTCATTTTTGTATTTGACCCATTAGCAGTATTACTCTTAATTGCCGCAAACTATAGTTTCCAAAATAGAAATAATGGTGGTAGACAAGAAGAATTATTCGATAAAGTCTCTTTCAAAAAAAAAAAGTAAAGAAACCACTTGACATTTCACCCGAAATAAGCGATAATATTACTAATGAAGAAGTAATAGATGTCATTCCATCCATTAAAGAACTTGAAGAAGTTGTTGAAGATGTTGAAGAAAAAGAAGAACCAGAAGATGATAGTTTTGGTGTAATCTTAGATGATGCAGAGATTGATGAGATTGAAGAAGAATTGACTCCAGAAGAAGTTGTTGAAGTCAAGAAGAAGGTTGAAAGAGAGATAAATACGAAGGCAATCAAACAAGATGGTTGGTTGGATGACGTTAATACTAAATTAAGCAAAGAATAGGTGCATATTGCCAGATAATAAAGATTTTAAATGTTCATTTTGTGGAAAACCAAAGAATGAGATAAAGACATTAATAGCAGGTCCAAACCAGTACATTTGTAATGAATGTATTGACCTGTGCCATAATATTATTCACGAAGTAAAATCAAAGGCAGATAAGACTGATTATGCATCTGTAACAGTTACTCCAGAAGAAATTAAAGAGTACCTAGACGAACATGTGATTGGTCAAGACGAAGCAAAAGAAGTTGTTGCGGTCGCAGTATATAATCATTACAAACGTATCAATTCTACTGATACAGATATCGAATTAGACAAATCTAATATCTTAGTGTTCGGACCCAGTGGTACGGGTAAAACTTTAATAGGTAAAACTATTGCTAACTTCCTTGATGTACCATTTGCTCAAATTGATGCAACCACATTAACTGAAAGCGGGTATGTTGGTGAAGATGTTGAGAATGTAGTTCAGCGATTACTGATTGCTTCTGATTTTGATGTTGAAAAAGCAGAACGTGGTATCGTGTACATTGATGAGATTGATAAGAAAGCCAAGAAAGGTGAAAACTTATCAATTACAAAAGACGTATCGGGTGAAGGTGTACAACAAGCATTACTTAAAATCGTTGAAGGAACAATTGTTCGTGTCCCACCTGGCGGGGGTCGCAAACATCCAAACCAAGATATGATTGAAGTTGACACAAGAAAAATCTTATTCATCGTTGGCGGTGCATTTGTAGGCATTGACAAGATTGTAGAAAATAGAGTGAACACAAATCCTGGTATTGGATTTGGAGCAAAACATAAAAACAAAGCATCTAAGTGTAATACTAGAGAAGAAATTAGAACACAAGACCTTCTCAAATATGGACTAATACCAGAATTTATGGGTAGATTTCCAATCGTAGTGGGACTTGATGAACTCACAGAAGAAGAATTAGTTAGAATTCTTGTTGAACCAAGAAATAGTATAGTTGCTCAGTTTAAGAAATTGTTCTCTTTAGACAATGTAGAACTAGAGATGGGTGATGACACATTGTCAGCAATCGCCAAAATTGCTCATGAGGATACTACTGGTGCAAGAGGACTACGAAGTGTAATAGAAAAGTCATTATTGAAATTGCAATTCACTCTTCCAAAATTAGCAAAAGCAGGACTGGAGAAAGTCATTATTACTAAAGAATTTATTAATGCAGAAGTAGATACTCCTATATTAGTATATAAAGAAGAACAAACCGAGGAGACTGAGCAAAATATAGATGGGAAATAATTACAAAAAGAATACTATCATCTATAATAATCAGATAAGGTTTGATACGTTGCGAGTGATAGACAAAGATAGAACGCCATTAGGAATAATGAAAAAGTCAGAGGCTATAGAACTTGCACAATCACATGAGTTGGACTTAGTTCTCATTGTAGAAAATGCAGACCCACCAGTTGCCAGAATCATTGAGTTAAATAAGTATAAATACGAACTACAGAAGAACGAAAAGGAAATGGCTAAGAAAGCCAGAGCCTCTCGAATAGATACTAAAGAAGTAAAGTTTAAACCTAATATAGGTGAACATGATTTACTTATAAAACTGAACCAAGCACAAGACTTTTTAGATAATGGATGTAAAGTTAAGATTACTATTCAGATGCGAGGAAGAGAGAATGCAAATAGGGCAGAAGTATTTAAACAATTTAAAAATGCAATCGAATCACATTTAGTGAACTTTAAATGGGACTCAAACTTGGCATTAAACGGAAATAGAATAATAGGATTACTATATAAAGATGGCTAAATTTACACCAAGAAAGACAGTTACAGGCAGAGAAAGACCGATAGGTACTCATGTAGAAATACAGCATGACAACTTCGAAAGAGGATTAAGACTCTGGAAGAGAAAATGCTCAGATGCAGGAACAGTTCAGGAAGTTAGAGAACGTCAAGCATTTATTAAACCTACTGAAAAAAGAAAAAAAGCCAAAGCGGCTGCCAAACAACGCACAAAGCGTGAACAAGCAAAGAATGTATTACGTAAGAAAAGAATGTATTAATGGCAATTGATATACTTGAAACGCTAGATGTAAGAACTCTCCAGAAAGAGTCCGCTAGAGCATTGCTCACCATGGATGGAACAAGTCATGGAATATCACGTTTCAACAAATTAGCACATCATAACTCGCAGAATTGGTACAAAGCAGTACTAATAGCGTATATAGAAGAACATGGAGGCTTACCTTGTGATGTAGGTCCCGCAAAAGATTTAGTGTTATTCTCTGAAACAATCGGTTTATAAGACTAAATAAGAGTGTACTAAGCAATAGTGTTTAGTATATTACAGAGATGCCGATAGGGTCTCGAAACAATAATAACTTGCTTAATATAAGGAGAAAAATTATGACAAGACACGTAACCACACTAACCCTGCCCGACTTCCACAGAACAATGCTAGGATTTGACCGATTGGTCGAAGACTTTCATACGTTCAATACAACAACGAACAACGGCTACCCCCCTTTCAACGTAGAGACTTCTGGTGATGACAAGTATCAAATCACACTAGCACTCGCTGGATTCGTACGTGACGATTTAAACATCGATGTACAAGAAGGCATTCTTACTATTACAGGTGAGAAAGTAGAAGCAGAGTCCGAAGAAATTCAATATCTACACAAGGGTATTGCTAATAGAAGTTTCACAAGAACTTGGAAATTAGCAGAATACGTTGAAGTAGTTGAAGCAAAGATGGAAAATGGTATGCTTTACATCTCACTAGAACGTCTAGTTCCAGAAGAAAAGAAACCAAAATCTATCAAAATTAACTAAAAAGTTACTTGACATTAACTACTAAATTAGTTATAATTGAAGGAGAGGTACAGAAATGTGTCTCTCTTTTTAGTAACATTCGGGTGATTTTTGTATAAATATATACTATATGAGGGAGAGTAGTAATGATTGAAAGTAACGAAAAAGAAAAGATACAATCGTCCGATAATTCGTTATTAACAATAGGCGAACCGAAGCAGTATTATGTAGTAATGCATAATGATGATAGCACTCCGTTCGATTTTGTTATTGACATACTTATGGCGTTATTTAATCACGACCAAGGCACATCGGCTGATTTAGCACATAAGATACACCAAGATGAAAAGGCAATTGTAGGAATGTATAATTTAGAAATCGCAGAACAAAAAGTAGAAGAAACTGTTAAAGCAAGTAGAGTTGCAAATTATCCTTTATCAGTATCTTTAGAACCAACGACATAACAAATATGCACCATCGCATACTCCAATATTGTAATAACGATTGGCTTCACGGAAGTGATTACTTTGATGAAGTAACTACTGACATAGATTACGCATTATTCCAAAGACTACCAATTAAGAATGAGTTGTCGAGTTCAAACATAAAAGAAATTCATTTAGAAAGAAGTATTTCTAATATGAGAGATTCTTTATATGTGGGGATTGCACGATTAGAAGGAACTTCAAAGTTTAATTCGTGTGTATCGTTTAATCTACCAAGTAAAGATATAGTTCGAGAAACAAAGAATAAGTTTCAAGGCTCTAAAGCATTATGTACGGGTGTAGATAAAGTTGTGTTTTGTAGTATGTTGCCATGTTATCCAAATAAACAAGATGGCGGCAGTATAGTTGGCAAAGATACATTAGAAGATGTTGAATTTATTCTGAATAAACTTCAATACACTAAAGCAGTTATATCAGGTGACTTTCATCATCTTCCAGGAGATTTCAAGGAATTAGAAGACTTAATTAAACAATATGGTTTCATATCATATCTTGATAAACACGATACATTCTTCAAGGGTGGTGATAAATTTAATTTAGATAGGATGATATCAAACATACCAAATTTAGTTGTTGATAATATTAAAGTCCATCAACCAAATAAACCAAAAAATCATTTAGCAATATCTTATGATATTGAATATAATATATAAAAGAGACCAAAATGAATTTAAAAATCTTAACTGAATTAGATAGAATACTCAAAAACAATCCAGCATTAACACATGATACACACGCATTTTGTCAAGTCGTTAATGGTGTATTTGATGTCGAACTAAATCAAATTGATGATACAGAAATTCATGCATTAGCAGAACAAATTGATAGGGAATGTTTGCGTAATTATTTCGGTAAAGTCTGGCAAGCAGAAACAAAGAGATACAAGTATAGTGGTCTTGCAATTATTGATGAAGTGAATGCTATGAATCCAGACAACGTAATTGATATCGGATGTGGATTTAACGAATTCAAAGGAAAGATTAAAAATCTAGTTGGTATTGACCCATATAATGATAAAGCAGATATTATGGTTCATACATTAGATTATAAACCAGATGTCGAATATGATGTTGCTATTTGTTTAGGTAGTATCAATTTTGGTAGCAGTGATAAGATACTAGGCGAACTTGAAAATGTAGTAAACATGGTCAAGTCAGGTGGTTTCTTATATTTCAGAGTTAATCCAGGTATTCAGCATACTCGTCCAGCGGCTAAATGGATTAATTTTTATGACTGGGATCCAGTATTCATTTCAAATGCCGCAAGACATCTTGGATGTGATGTGTTAATCTTACGACAAGATGACAACGATAGACTATATTTCGTATTACGTAAGAAATAGTCGCAGTTAAAAAAGATAAATAAAACTAGTGCAGAACTGCACTTCAATCATGTATTACAGAATTGTAAAGGCATGTCTTAAATAATTTAATAAATTTTAAAGGACATTACCCTTGGCAGCAATTCTGACCCTACTCGCAGGAACATTTTACGGACTAATCATAGGACTTATACCTAGTGCAGGAGCCACAACTGGACTCGTAGCACTATTTGGTTTCATAAGTTACTTTAGTTTCGACCCATATCTAGGCGTAATCTTCTGTATGGCAGTAGTTGCCTCAAGTACAACGGGCGATACTTATGCAGGAATACTATTAGGTATCCCAGGCGCAAACTCAGCCGCAGCCACAATGGTTGATGGATATCCACTAGCACAACAAGGCAGAGCCACAGAGGCACTAACAGCCGCAATCACAACAAGCACAATCAACGGACTATTTTGGGGCACATTAACTTTTGCCCTATTGCCTCAGTACGCAAAACTCATTATGTATTTTGGTATTCCAGAGTTGTGGGCTTTCATCTTGTTAAGTTTGGCATGTGTGGGATTTGTCAGTAATAGATTTTGGTTTAGAAGTATTATAGCAATATGCGTAGGTATCTTTATAGGGTTAATAGGAATAGACCCAGAAACAAACATAGACAGATTTACTTTTGGATGGGACTATCTAGGTGATGGTGTACAACTTATGCCATTAGTTGCTGGACTATTTGCTTTTCCTGAGATAATCGCTGGTTGGAGAAGAGGCAACTCAATCGCAACAATAGGCGAAGAAACACATACGCATCAGACTTGGGAAGGTATTAAAGCAGTTTGGAAATATAAATGGGATGCACTACGTGGTGGTGCTATTGGCGCCTTTGTAGGGTTTTTACCTGGATTAGGTGGAGCAATGGGAGATTGGATGAGTTACGGTGCCACAGTAGCAAGTCATCCCGAAGAAGAATTTGGAAATGGCAATATGAGAGGCGTTGTAGGTCCAGAAGGAAGCAACAATGCCCAAAAAGCAACTAGTATGATACCAACAGTATTGTTTGGCATACCAGGAGCAAGTTTTGCCGCAGTACTATTAGGACTATTTGCGTACTTAGGTTTCGAATTGGGAACACAAGAAATCGCCGCAGATATAAAGTTCTTTGACAGTTTAACATTTGGATTTATGTGGGCGACAGTAATTACTGGTATACTTTGTGTAGCATTTAATAAGCAAATTGCAAAGATAACTTATGTTCCCTACATTTATTACTTCCCATTCTTAGTGGGATTTATCATCTGGGCTTGTGTTCAATACACAGGCGGATGGCAAGACTATGCTATATTAGGTATTACTACCTGTTTAGGATTGTTTATGAAGAAGTACAAGTTTAGTAGACCTGCCTTGTTAATGGCATTTATACTTGCAATGAAAATAGAGGCATTATCTTTACAAATGTGGTTCATTTACTCAGTAGACACACTAGTAACACGACCATTATTTTTAGGTATAATGACTGTAGTAATTATGCTATTAGTATTCAGCATAGTTAAGAGAAGTAAACTAGAATATGCTTAAGGATGCACCACACGTGCTTGAGTACAATTTAATGTGGAAATAGGAAATAAAAAAATGAAGAATATTATAATGGCAGCGGCGCTATCAGCGTGTATCGCCACATCAGCACTTGCTGAAACATTTACATTTGTTGTTCCGCAGAAGCCAGGTTCTGGTACTATGTATGGACAGAAATTGTATTGAAAGAATTGGCTAGATTTATGCCAGGACACACTCTAAAACTTAGGAACTTCCCAGGTGCTAGAGATATTCCAGCAGTAAACGCCTTTCAAAACGAGTTAAGATTCGATAATACTATTATTATGGTATCTCATGGCGGTAATGGTGTATCATTCTTGCAAGAGAATGTAGACTATAACTATGCTGATTGGGAATCAATTGGTATGATGAACTTAAACATCATCGTTGGTAAAAGACTTGATGCAGACTTAGAAAACATTGTCTTTGCATCAAAATCAGGACGTGTTCCAGATGCAATGGGTATGGCTCTACTATTATGTGGAAAACTAGACTCGATTGCTGAATACACAACTTGTTTCAAGTCGAAAGTTAACTGGGTACCAGGATTTGGTAACGGTGGTGACAGACGTTTAGCATTTAAACGTGGCGAACTAACTGTTGACAGAGAAAATCCAGCGGCATATAAGAAGCATATTGCTCCTAATGGCGATGCTGAAGTTTGGTTCCATCACGGAATTCTACAAGCAGACGGCACACACGCAGATGATGTCAACTATCCAGGTCTACAGATGGAAATCTTGTATGAGCAAAAATGGGGCGAAGCACCTTCAGGTCCAATGTATGATGCATATGTACTTGTTAAGTCATTCCGCGATGCTATGCAAAAAGCATTTTGGGTAAACGCTGGCAATCCTAATGCAGAAGTATTACAAAAAGCATTGTTAGAAATGTCTAAAGACCCACAAGCAATCAAAGCCATTCAAAAGAAAGTTGGTAAGTACGAATGGGTTCTTGGTGAAGCAGGAAATGCCCGTAGAGATGTACTAATGTCATTTGTTACAGAAGATGCATTACGTGACTTAGTTACATTCTCGAATGATGCATTGAACATCAAAGCAGTATACAAAGAAAGCATTGTTAATCCAGACGCAATACTAACAGTCGTAGAAGACGTTGCTGAAGAAGAAACTCTAGTACAGCGTGTTAGTAATTGGTTTAAGAAGATAACAAAATGAAAACGAATATATTAGTGCTTACTGGACCTCAAGGGTCTGGTAATCACCTATTCTCAAAAGCATTATCTATGCATGATGATGTTTCAGGTTGGGATGACCTGCTAAGAGAATATTGGATAAACCACGATGCGGCACCTTTTAAAGATATTTGGTCACATCCAGAAACTATTAGTGGACACGATTGGTCACTAAGCGACAACTGGGTACTGAGTGTAAGCGGACCATACGTAGACATCATTAACGGGCAAAAGCAAACTGTTTATCCAAACTATAAAGAAGTATTAAGTGAACTTAGTAAAGTAGGAAATGTTCAAGTTGGTATTATTGGTAGAGACCAAAATATTATGGGACAAAATCAACTAAGAAAACGAGGAGTAGAAAGTTATCACAACTTTCTTAACAAAGTAGAAGACCTAACAGCACACCCTCATGTGTTTTTAAGTGTAGAACTATTGTACTTGTTTAGGCATCAGTACCTGAAGTCACTAGATGCCTTACTTGATATTCCTGTAGATGCGAGTGATGAAAGACTTCACTTTATTCTTAATAAAGACCCCAATGCTAAATATGTTCATAGAGTTGAACATAGTTGGTTAGATAAGAGAAAGAGAGATGGACTGTTAAACGATAATAGCCATCCACATGATGAAACCGATGTACAGTAAGAAACAAGATAAATCGGTTGTAATCGTCAAGTACGCTTCTGCGGTACTAATACTAGTTGCAATGATATTTCATGTTGCTGGTATTACACCGTGGAATAGTATTTTACAAATGATTGCCGCAAGTGGTTGGATATATGTAGGTTGGAAATGGAAAGAGAAAGCAATTTTACTTAACTTTATTCCACAGTTTGCTATTATTATACCAATGCTAATTTGGATATATTATATAAAGGATACGGGACTATGAAATCAAACTGGGAACTAGGCAAAGAATTATCAAATTACCATTTTGATAAGTCACTGAAAGATACAGATGCATACCAAAAATGCGGAAGATTTGTAGGCGATTGGAAAGATGAACTTGAAGAATCTTACAAGACTATGACTAGTATCACTTGGAATAACAGGTGGGATAAGCATGGTAAGAAAGACCCACGTGGTAACTTATCAGAGAATGAAATAAAAGATATTATTGATGCTGGTGGAGACCCAGAGATGTCAATGTATCAAGGTTCTTACACTATTGGACCTGTGATGCAAAAGATGATTGATACATTGGGTATGGATGATAGTAGACACAAACTACACATTCAAGTCACTGGTGAAGTCGTTACCATGCATATGGACAAGCATTACGATGTAGAAGATGGCAGAGAAGCACGTAGATTTCTAATTGCATTAGAAGATTGGGAACCAGGACAAATATTAGTCTTCGGTAATCAAATATGTGAACGATGGACTGCTGGAGATATCATTACATGGGAATGGAAAGACATGCCCCATGGCACTGCAAATTGCAGTTTACATAAACGACCAATGTTAGCAGTAACGGGCGTTGTTACAGAGACAACACAAGACTTACTAGATAACCCAAAACTAAGATATAATTTATACTAAATATCACTAGAAACTCTTTACTAATCATACTGGTTGTGTTATAATAGTATTTTGTAGACGAAAGAAGGAACAGAATGACAGTAGGAATAATTTCAGCAATCCCAGAAGAATATACCCGATTAGAATGGGACAGTGAGCCGAAAAAAGAAATAATTATAAACAAAATTTTTAAATTCGGTAAGATGAATGGCATTGATGTTATCGCCGCTGAATGTGGAATAGGCAAAGTAAACGCCGCATTAACAACTGGCTTACTTTTAGGTCATTTTGGATGTGATAGTATCGCATTTAGTGGCTGTGCAGGTGGTTTAAATCCAGAGTTGGCAACAGGTGATATACTTATTGCTGACGAACTTATTCAACACGACTATGGTGCAATCGTTAATGGTCAATTGATTAGTTCTATTCCTGGTAGTTTTCCAGCATTAGACGATACAGATGAAAACATAGCATATGTTATGCCAGAAAGATTAAAAAATGCACTAGTGAATGTAATAGGACTAGAACCAAAGTTTGGTCGTATTCTCACAGGTGATACTTACTTAGCATGTGAACGTACTAGGAAAATGTTCCGTGGACAGTTTGGTGCAGATGCAATTGAAATGGAAGGTGGTGCAATTGCACAAGTATGTTCTTCTTGGCATGTACCATTTGTTATTGTGAGGGTGTTAAGTGACTTAGCAGGTAGAGATTCACACGTAGAATTTGATGAATTTATAGATGATGCTAGTAAAAAAGCCGCTCAGACAGTAAGTAGAATTCTTCCTGTATTGGATGAGTGGAAATGATGATTAAAGAGTTTAAAGACACTCCATTTGAGTTAAATAACCAAGAAGTTCTAGTAGATGAAGAATTTTATAAGGTATATCCCGACATTTGGCCAGCGTGTGATGGACACTTATTATTCGTTCCTAAACTAAATACAGCAGAATATATAACAAAAACATTAGGTGAAGCAATTGCACATGGAAACAGTTTGATAGAAAGTGGAGAAATCGACGGATATCATTTTGGTATGAATATGGGAGAACCAGCAGGCCAAACTGTAATGTGGCCACATGTTCACTTCCTACCAAGAAAAACTGGTGATATAGAAGGTTTCCCAGGAAGTGTCAGACTGGCACATAGAGGACATAGAGGGGCAGAGTATTATGGAAATCATCCAGAATACATGGCTAAATACAGACGAGCCCACCCACTTTTATGGAATGACGAGGACAATACATGAACAAATCATATGAATCAAAATCAGCAATAATTATTCTTTACGGCTCATCAGAGTATAAGACATTAGATAAGAAACTAAATGGTCAACTTGATACTATGTGTCAATCAAATAGTATCGATAGTAAAGATAATTTAGAAACTGAAATGACATACCCATCCAAAGTTAACACACAAGCAATTTGTGTAGTTAAAACTGACAAGCAATCTAATAATGATTGGAGAGATATTGGTGGCAAATATTATAGTAGATACAAAGAGCAGGTAGAACACGTTTATTTTGATGATGAAATGCCTAAAGAAGTCTATGATGGCGCAATGATGGCAAGATATTCATTTTCTAAGTATAAAACTAAAGACACTCCAACTTACGCAAGTATTCATGTTGACGATACAGATACAATTGCGTTAATGCACGAAAGTGTATATTTTTCACGTGACTTAGTATCGGAGCCTGGAAATGTTTTATATCCAGCAGAATATGCCAAGAGAATTAATGATACATTATCACCATTAGGTGTTAACGTAAAAATTTATCATCAAGCACAACTAGAAGAAATGGGTCTTGACCTATTGTTAAGTGTAGGACAAGGTTCTGCAAGAGATAGTTATGTTGTTGTAATGGAACATATGAACGGTAAAAAAGGTGACAGTCCTATTGCCTTAGTGGGCAAGGGTGTTACATTTGATACTGGTGGTATTAGTCTTAAACCTGGTCGTAACATGGGCGACATGAAATATGATATGGGTGGAAGTGCCGCAGTTGTTGGTGCAATGCATGCCATAGCAAATCATAAAGTGAAAAAGAATGTGATTGGTATCGTAGGACTTGTTGAGAATATGCCTGATGGCACAGCAATCAAACCAGGCGATATTGTTACTTCACTTAGTGGATTAACAGTCGAAAACCTTAACACAGACGCCGAAGGCCGCTTGGTCCTCGCAGATATTCTAACTTACGTACAGAATGAGTATAGTCCGTGTTGTATTGTTGATTTAGCAACACTAACAGGTGCTATTGTACAAACATTAGGTCACGAGATGGCAGGATTATTTACGAACTCTACTATGTGGGGAGATGCGATAATGGATGCTGGTGACGAAGGTGGCGAAGGTTTCTTCCGTATGCCAATGGGACAAAATTGGAATAAAATGACTGATAGTAAGATTGCTGATATGCAAAATATTGGTGGTCCATTTGGTGGTTCAACAACAGCCGCTGAATTTCTATACAGATTTGTAGACCAAACTACTCCATGGGCACACTTAGACATTGCTGGTATGGCATGGAATAGTGAAAACAAAGATACATGTCCAATTGGCGCAGTTGGCTTTGGTGTAAAAACTCTTTATAACTTAGTAAACTCAGATTTTTCTAGTGAAATGCCAATCGATGGACCTATGAAGTACTAATTGTATAAATACGTATATAATAATATACGTGAGGACACAACATGGCATTCATAATAGGTTTTACTCTTAGATGGTTACTCAAAGGCTGGATTTTAGCCAAACTTGCAATAGTAGTAAGAAGATGGTTGGTTAAAAAATACAATCTCGAAGCAAATTTCAAACAAAATAAATCAGATGAACAGATTAAATGGGCAGACATACGTTGGTATGCCGATCTGGCAGCCAATGTCTATAAAGCCAAAGAAAAGATATTAGCGGCTTACGAAAAAGACTTTGCAGTTTATATTAACGAAATCAATGAAATTAGATACATTGTATTGACTGATGAATCTACTAAGTGCCATTATGTATCAGTAAGAGGTACAGCAAACTCTCACAACGCAATGCAAGATATTAATTTCTTTAAAGACAAGAGTAAGAGATTAGGTATCAACGTTCACACAGGATTTCATAGAACAGCAGAAATGATTGCTGACGACTTATTATCCAGACTAAAAGAAGATTACAAAGTATGTGTCACGGGACACAGTCTTGGTGGCGCCGCGGCAGTAGTTGTTTCGTGGTACTTAGACTATGCGAATTTTAATGTCGGAGAATGTATTACATTTGGTCAACCAAAAGTTACAGACTCACATGGTAATAGAAAGATGCGTGATAAAATTAAATTAACACGTGTTGTCAATGAAACAGACGTAGTTCCTTTAGTACCACCAACTGGTACACACAGACATAGATATGCTCATACTGGAACAATGGTTAAATTACTAGACGATGGCAAATTCTGTCATCTACAAGAACCAGATAGTTTAAACTTTGGTGTGAATAGTTTCTGGTTATTTGCAGCCAGAGAAAGTTTTTCTTTCTATGAAATAGGTAAAGAATTACCAGACCACTTTATGACTAGTTATATTGAAAACATGAAAATGTGTTCAAGTAACGAAAGTGGTGAAGAAGTATTATGGAAAGATAGA
>Ga0209091_10000690_pt1 | contig 31617 bp, 35 predicted proteins | sample ArcticOcean_MG_C_6_FD_187438 | JGI IMG/M metagenome (GOLD analysis project Ga0209091, IMG submission 187438) | Marine microbial communities from western Arctic Ocean - ArcticOcean_MG_CB8_128 (SPAdes) (version 2) | ecosystem: Environmental > Aquatic > Marine > Oceanic | place: Arctic Ocean...
AAATTCATATTTACCATATGATGGTTATAGAAACTTTTAGAAATAGTTATAATAGTTATAATAGTTATGTAAATGGATTTATTGTAATTCTTCTGGGACAAACACGTTTAAATGTAAACATACAAGGGTTGAAAAATTAACCTATATATAATACATTTATGATCCAAAATGTACAAAACATTTGCACCCTCTGAATTTAATTTTCTCTCCACGAACAGTTATTTGACACAATTCAATAAACTCTACGATGCAATATGTGAGTACAACCACGAAGATGAAAATCCCAATTTTACAGCACGAGAGATATTGGGTGGATACGAACTGTTCAAAGCACAAAATTCAGATTCGCTAAGTTCACTTCGATTTATTTGGGACAAAAAATTTAACAGTTGGAAAAGAACTCAGACTAGAGGATGGAACGTAATTGTGCAACATAAAAATAACGAAGACAAAGATGCTCACAGTCACCTGCGAAAACTGAAAAAAATTGTTACGTTCCTGAAACAAGTCGCAGAAAATGACCCCGGCTTAAAAAACAAATGGAAAGTTATCTCAAACACGACAGCCTACAAATCTTTACTGATGATTAACGAAGCTATATCAAGCAAGAAATCTAAATATCAATTGCTCGTTTATGTAAAAGACTATTCAGACGATTACGGTGTACAAGATGGCGTAAAAGAATGCGATAGAAAAGACTATTGTGAGAAGCGCCAATATTTAGAATCTACGTTTGATGCATACATAAAAGCAAAATACGACACACGCGAGTACAAATATGTCAAAGAAGATTTTAGATTTAAATTAAAAGAAAAATAATAATTTTATCTAAAAAAATAGATTTCCTAACCCACAAACTTTAGTAATTTATGGAAACTGATGCTGGTATGCCATGCCTTTGACATCATTCCATTGTTTATGCGGCGATTAGTACCTGCCGAAACAGTTTAAGATTAGAGCATCATATCAGATCGTTTACAATTTAGATGGATTCTGTAAATGTGCGATTTTCCGTTTTTGCAGAGAGGCAACCTCACCATTCAAAAAGAACCATTCAAAAAGAAAGTATATAAATGTATTTTTAATATCAAAATGTCAAAGCTAAAGAACGCAACCAAAAACCTACCAGCTACATTTAGAGGACCGGCCGCAATTCAATGGCAAGAGACGCAAAATCAAACTGGGAAACTTTACCAATTCATCAAACCCTTTGTCATGTCAAAATCCGGACAATATGAGACAGGCGACATTCTCTTTTTGGTTGAAGAATTTGCGCGAAAATGTTACGCATTTAGAGATGTCACGGCTGCAACGACTACATCCTACAAGGCTATGGTTACCAGTCAGACACACGCAATTGCACTCATACGTCGGGGGGTTCTAAAAGAAATCAAATACAGCGACATCAATATATAATTATATTCTTACACTCATACAGAGGATTTCTCTAAAGCCTTAGGATTATTGTAGAGCAGATTTTAATGTTATATAATTAAGCTGTCGCAGCACGTACTTTATCCGACGAAACCGGGGAAAAGTTTAACCAGGGCAACGTGTCCTTGTGTGCCAACAAACGCGCAAATCTCATCGCGGCTGGACGTTTGCGCACGCTTGAAAGCTAATCACGGCTGGACTTTTTCACAGTGAGAACGAAGGTCACGTTAGTGATTGTAGTATAGTTTGAAAAATTAGGAAAGAAAACCCTTTTTATACTTTATTTAATACCTTTTATTATATTTGTACATGTTCTATACCGATGGCCTTTTTTAAGACATACTGTACATGTTATTTTTGCTTTGTGTAACCGTTTATGCCTTGCAGTTTTGTATGTTTTGCATCCACATTGTTGTCCGTGGGCAGGGCATGTACGCTGTCTGTGGCCAACATGTCCACACCAACCGCATCGTCTTCTTTTCTGAACGACAATCGGTAGTTGTACAGTTGTTCGTCGATTTGGTGGTCGTATTATAATCCTACGAATAGTAGAAACTATATTCACGGGCCTTTTAGGACTTCTTTTTATTTTTTTGACTATACGACTTCCTTCCACAAATCCTATTCTTGCAAGATCTTCTTTACAAAATTGGTGTCCACATGGCAGAGCAATCATAACGGTTTTTTTCCCCAGACATATTGGACATTCGTTTTCGGAATTAAATAGACGTAAACCACAAGAATTTGGGTGTTTTTTTTTACATATTGGACACGGTGGCATTCTCCTATTATATTTCATATGTAAATACTATCAAAATTAAGTTGTACATATGTTTACTGTTTATTTAGTTCTTCTTCTAAAATTAAAATGCGTTGTTCTTGTTGTTGTATCGTTTCTAATAGTGTTTGGAATATTGGCGTGCAACGTTTTGCCAATTCGTCAACGATGTCTTGTTTAGATACTTACACTAATTTTGTTTTCCATTGTTCAATCGTGTTTAAATGAGTTTGTATTTTTTCCATTTTTAGTGTTAGTGTTATTTTGTGTTTAGTTTGATTATATTGGATTTTGATTAAGATTTGATTATGTTGTGATTAAGACGAATATGATATAAAAGGGCAAACATGATTGACAAAAATAATGGAACGTTACATAGAAATGGGATTCAGTGAAGCCGATGCCCAAGAGGCTTTTGAGCGTTTTGCTGATGATTTACACAGTGGTTGTCACTGGTTAATGGTGCGTTCTACTATGGGACACGTACCCAAAAAATTAAAAGTCCGTAATAAAGAAAATACATATATTGGTTCTACTGTACGCTTCAATGGCGTCACTTGGACTATTGATACGGTTGACTCAGTCCATGCACTCGTTCGCATGGTACGTGAAGACGGGTTACCCTCGAGATGGGAGCACATGTCGGATCAACGTATTGAATGGGTTACTGTTCGCCATGAAAAGCATAATAATATGGTCCCACGTATTGCTTGGTTGCGCAAAATCGGCGAAATAACGGTGTCTTCTGATTTTAAAAAGTCTATGAAAAAACCTCTGACGTTACATAATGCATTGTCGAATTATATTCGTTTTGGCAGGCCGAGTGAACAACGTTCTTCGGAATGGGAAAAGTGGCGATTTATCACAACATTGACTCGAAGTCATACACACTGTCCATCTCGACGTCGTCCGCGTGAGGTTTACAGTTCTGATATTCATGATTTCCGTGTTGAGTGGATGTCTTATTTCCACGTTTTATGTGACATTCATTCGATCGAAATCGATACGTTCAACAATTGTTTGTACAACGAATCTGTTGACGATGTTGTTTCAATATTTCCTGAAACGATTCGAGATTCATTGAGAAAAAAAATCGAAATTTGGAAAAATCCTGTCGACTATTTGAAAGAAGAAATGAAAAAATGGATCAAAGATTGTTTACCCTTAATCATTTTCGAGTGTACAAAGAGCCTTGACCACACGACGTTTGATGTTAAAATACACGATATGACGTTTGTAAACCCACGCAAACAAACTCCGGGAAAAAATTCCAATTTACAAAGACTATTTTTTCATTTATATGAGGAATCGTGTCCGAAACACATTCCAGGGCCAATGGACAAAAGTTTTTTCAATAGTATTTTGCGAGCTTCAAAGAAGAAATGTGCTCCACTGGAACCTTCGGAATCTTTCACCGGTGAATTATTCCCATTCCAAAAGAAATGTTTGAATTGGTTAATTGAACGCGAAACAACTTCTCAACCGTTGTCGGCATGGGGGTGGACAAAACGCGAGTTAGACGACGGCTTCATATTTTATACATCGGTATACGGTTATTTATCTCTGACACCCCCTAATATGTCATTTCGCGGTGGCTTATTGGCCCAGGATGTAGGTTTGGGTAAGACTGTGGAAATGTTGGCATTAATTACAACCCATAAGGCGGATGGTCCCACCTTGATTGTCGTTCCGACGACAATGTTGAACATTTGGGTGAGTGAAGCTGCAAAGTATGCACCATCTCTTAAAGTTGTAAAATTCCATGGAAATCGGCGTACTAAAGATATGAACGAACTTCGTCATGCGGATATTGTGGTCACAACGTATCGTGTTGTTGTCAACGAAACACAACAACATGTACCGTCGATTGGTGCAGTACGTTGGGGTCGTATAATTCTGGACGAGTCACACGAAATGCGCGCTATTCAATCTGCGACAAGTCGAGCTGTGTGTCGACTGTTTTCGCCGTATCGATGGTGTGTTTCAGCGACTCCGTGGCCCAAAGGACTGAAAAACATTTTGTCATCACTATCGTTTTTTGGTGTGGCACCATTCAAAGATGCCAACGAACCATTATCAATGAGAAGCCATTCGCTCATGTCACCAGCGTTGATGTGTTCAATACTGAGTCATTCTACTTGGTGGCAACAAAAACGACACGTTAGAATGCAGTTACCTGCCGTTACAAACAAAGACGTGTATTTAAAATACGGATATACAAATATATACAGCCAATTGTTAATATCTGTACGTAAACGTATAGATATGGATAGGGGACTGCCTAATAATCGTACACGATTATTACACTACACACGATGGTTACGCCAAGCAGCGGTTCATCCCATGTTAAATCGAATTAGTTGTTACGGAATTCCTACCGATCAGGCAAAAATACAAACCAAAACAAATTCAATGGAAACTTTCATACAGACATTGGGTTCAACAAAATACGATGAGTCACTTCGAGATTTAATTTATTCTTGGTCACAAGGCAATGAAACATGTTCAATATGTATGGACGCGATGGACCGTCCCACACTGACACCTTGTAACCACATGTTTTGCTTCGAATGCATACATTCTTCGTATCAACACGACCAGAAGCGGAAATGTCCTCTTTGTCGCAAACCAGCTGGAAACAGTGTTTTGAAAGAAATAACTATCGAAGAACCTGGCGAATGTCATCGAATGAATACGACATGGTGTACACAAGATATCAATGGTCAAATAGTGGAAATGGAAAAATCAGTACATGAACAAATAATGAATTCGAGTAAAGAATATAGTGGAAAAATTGAACACACTATAAATATGATACAAGCACAAAATCAGAAATTTATAGTATTTACACAGTTCCATGGAACTTTGGTTAAATTATGTACAGCTCTTACTGAAAATGGAATAGCGTACGCATCTATCGAGGGTCGTATGTCACCGCTTCAGCGCGAAAAAGCAATCAATAAATTCCAGTCAGAAAAGAAGGTGCGAGTTTTCGTAATGACAACGAAAACAGCTTCTGTTGGAATTACACTGACTGCAGGATCACATGTAGTGTTTGTAGAACCACTTGATAATATACACGTACGGAAACAAGCAATTGGACGGGCTTGGCGAATTGGTCAAAAAAATCCTGTGACTGTCACAACATTGTATGCTCAGAATACGATCGACTGTGCTAAGGATCTATTGACTCACGTCGGTTTTTGTGGTGTATCTGTATAAATTCATTTCTTTCTTTCATTAACAGTTGTATTGTTTCCCGGTCGTTTGATTGCATTGCATTGCGGATCGAATCTTCAAAATCTTGCATATCATAAAAAAAAGATAATTCCGAAATCTCTTCAGGCTTCGCAATTTCCAAGACAAATTTACGGTAAACACTCTTGGCCTTTTTTGGTGTTTCGTCCAACCATTTACCAGAACTTTCCGTTATTTCTTGTCGAGTAAATGGGTTTTTCGGTGGACAACGACCTACTTCCCCCAAATGCAACCCTTCCAACAATTTTATCCTTGTTTCTTCCGAATAGGACTGACTGTCCACTAACCAAGGGTTTGCCACAAAAGCATGTGTTATACAATCAAAAAGAACGGATGAAATCTCACAAAAATCACTCAATCCGAACAACTTTTCAATAAAATTAAATCTCTTCTCTTTGAATAAATCATACGCGTGTTTATGAAATTTTTTCCGAAGCGTTTCCTGATCCAAGAAGCAAAGCAAATTTCCATTTTGATCCCATTTATGAAATAATTTCCATTTCACAATTGATGGATAAAAACGAAGCACTTCTTCCGCCGACAAATAGTCACGCTTAGAAAGCATATTTTGGACAGCTTTGCGTGCTTTCTTCTCTGTGAAATTAGTCTTAGTACCCCATAAATATAAATCTACCTGAGTTTTATTTCTTAACACCGTTTTAAACGACCCATGGCGTAAATCACATATCCAAGTTCCTGTCTTTGTATATTCACCATCCGTTTCTTCAAACAATCCTTCGCGTTCTCCGCTATTCCATTCGCCCGTATAACTTATACCGTCTGTAGTTAACACACCCCTGCCATTATATTCGTCTTTAAGCCAAAACCCTACGTAATTAGAACCGTCATTGAAATCCATTGTCCCATGGCCCGTTTTTAGTCCATACGACCACCCGCCGTTGTACACAGAACCATTTAAATAAATATGTTTGCCTTTATTATGTCGTTGATTACGTTTCCAGTGTCCAACGTATAGTCCAGTGTATAATGACATTAATTTCCCGTAACCATGTTTGTAATTGTTTGACCACTCGCCCGTATACGTTTCATCTTGTGTGACGTAGATACCCTTTCCATGACGATTATCGGAACACCATTGACCGTTATATACATTATTTGATGTATCTGTAAATACACCTGTGCCGTGTTTTAAATTACAAGAAAATTCACCTTCATATTTTCCTTTTGGTGTTACATGGATTCCAAACTTATGTTTTAACCCTCGAAACCATCCACCGTCGTAATAATTGTTGGTACTTATACAAAAATAACCATTGCCATGATATTTACCATGGTGAAACCCACCAGTATAAGTAAAATCTAAAGTGGATAATTCACCATGGCCATGATGCTTATTATTTTGCCACTTTCCTTTATACGTATACCCACCACGTTTATATTGTATACCATATCCATGACGCTTACCATTTAACCATTCACCTTTATATTTTTCGTGCTTGTCCTTGTATAATAATCCTTTACCTGATGGCAGACCATCGTATGTAGAACCAGTGTAGACACCGTCAAAATAAATTATTTCATCTCTACGACACAAATTCTTTTTGTGTCCTTTCATAGTATATTTACAATTTTTACAACGTAGTCGTTTCATTTATAATTATTAATGTTATTATATATTCCCTGTGGGTTAATTTTTACTTTTACTCAATGCGCGGACGCTTTGGCTTGCGAACTTTAAGAGACTCCTTCGTCTTCGCATAATCACGTTTATATGCCTCAACAACAGCGGGATTTTCGATGATTTCTTCCAGAGTTTTCAGAGAAACAGCAGGCACCGTTGTTTTTTCTTCACGTTCAAATGTCACCCCCCCAATATCAGTCGACATCACGTTATTTTCACGCATGTACTGATAAATCTTAGCGTGACGGGCTTTTTGGTCTTTGTTATGACTCTTTAATTCAACTTTTAAGGCGTCGCCTTCTGGTATCGCATCCAAATATTCTTGTTTAATTTGATTAAATTGTTCAGCAGTAATTGTTGGCATTTCAGTATCCATTTTTTTTGTTATTTTATGGTATTTTATTTAAAAAAAATAATAATCTCAAAATATGTGTATTTATTTAGATTTTTTTAAGATATGATGTCGGTACATGATGGACGTTCTCGCCGCCAACTTTATTCGGTTGGCGCTACATTCAATCATTTAAACCACCAAAAAACGCTTCCACCATCAACACCTACCTTCGAAAGGACAGCATTCTTGTCATTGATGGGTATAATAATAGGTATGGTTATAGTAGTCATCGGAATTTCAAGTAATACATATTGGTTCATATACACAGGTTTTGGAGAAATGAGTATTATTATTACATGGTTTATTTATTTAGTTAGTTATCAAAGTTAAACAACCCATGCTCGCCAGCATAATTTGCCATCGCAAAAGTAAGATTATGTGTGTTTGCTTTTCCCATAATCGGATTTGCCCAATTGTAAAATCTCTCACATACTTCTTGCGCTTGGACATCTTCAGCATCCACAAAAGAGAGAAATTTTGCAACAATTTGTGCAGGCGTATAAATACCATGATCGCCAAATTTCGAAATAGAAGCCGGGCCCATACCAGGGATTTCAGTCATTTTAAAATCCAATAATGAACGATTCACAAATTCAACAACAGTGTCAGCACGAAGAGAACTTTTAGATGGTTCATAATTATAAGAAGACATTTTTTTTATATATCATACGTTGTTTAAATACACATATATTCTCTACTTTTGAGGATTTATAAAAGATGGGTTCTCGACCAGTATTTATATCCGTTATATTTAATACAAAACATAAATATGATAGCAATGATAGCAAAACAAAACAACAGTCCAATTGAATGAGTTTGTACCTTTTGAACATGTATACTATGAGAATATTGCAAACTTTGTTTCATTTCATTATGCTTTTCGTGTACCAATACTCTATTTTCCGTGAGTTTACGCGCTGCAATTTGCATAGAATCTTCAATAATACGTAATCGGTCTTTAATAACACGCAATTCGTTCTCCAGATGTGTAATATTCAGAGTTTCTTGTTTATCAGTAACACCGTGTACAATTTGAACCATGCCTGTGTCCGTTATGGCGTGTATTTTCACAGAAAAATTGTCAATAATATCTTTTATTTCGAATTTCATGCAAGGCGTGTAGGCAGTGTTTTTTGCAGTATCAATAGAAATAAATGTCTTCCTCAATTCAAATAATGGATGCAGTTTCATTCTTAACGAAATATTTTTGGATGTAAACACGCCATAACATTGTTTGTCGGATGCATCACTTTCGATTCTATCATTATGTATTCGTAGACTAAACAAATTTGTATTACCATACATGATCGTGATACCTAAGATTGAGTCATGAGTTCTTTTAAAAATGCGATGACTATATTTTTTTTCAAAGTTAATAAACACTTGTCTCTTATATTTTTGTTGCAAGTGGCAAGAATATTCACGTTCCTGTTGTTCGGGCGACGTAAGCGTAACAACATTTTTTTTAATAGACACTTGAGGATCACACGAAAATGGCGGCCATTCGGAAAAACACAACTTCAGTAAAATCAACAAAATAAATGAAAATAACATATCTTTTCTTAAATAAAACATCGTTTTAATAATCAAAGAACACGAATCCAATTTTAACAAATTGTACACTCATTGTTATTGTTTTTCACAGTTTTAAGATTTAATGTTTGTAGTTCTTCACCCACTTTGACATTAATAGCAAAATCAGTTGTATTTATATTAGGACTAATTGTATTAATCTTAGCACTCAAGACTTTCGTCGCCCGTGACGAAAGACTACCTGTGTTCTCACCTTCCGTAAACAATTGACAAAAAGACGGTCTATTCCTATCAATCATGATTGATTTAACATTATGTGTTACATTACCGTCTTCATTCTGGATAACTACGTTGTCGCCATGTACGACATCCCACATGTCGTGTGTTTTAATTGCAGACATTCATTTTATATTTTACTACTTATATAGTGTTTGGTCGCTTTTCTCTACGGTGTTCAATAAGATCTTCTGACATACGCTGTCTCGCAAATGCAAATCCAAATAAATACCGAAAACATCTTGCTAAAGACGAATTGCTCTGAAAATCGTGATAACCACTGTCCGACACGCGACAATTTTGACGCATGGCGTTTTCTACAGTTATATAATAAGAACTTGGAGTGTTACACCAAATACACCTCATTTATAAAATAGTTATTTACTTAAATAGATATATTTAAAATTTTACGTCTCTTACGTGTAGGCTTCGGATGCAAATAACGGTAATACGAACTATGGTGTTTCTTCGTACGCTTGCCACTTTCCGTCCACACGTATTCATCGAAATTCGTAGGACCACCGCGGAACATACGGATGTTAAAACCGAGTTTACGCGTTTCAAGACATTTGTTAAACTCGCGCTGCGTTGGCGGTGGTCCCTTGATCTCAATAAATTCGTTGTTTGCACGAATCCAAAAATCAGGCGTATATTCAGTCTTATCCGAAAGTTTCATCGTCGCTGGTTCAAACGATGCAACAACACCGTTTTTTTTGAACGTTTCAGCCCATACGCCTTCCAAATTAGAACGCCTTCCATTCAATTCATCCGAATTACATTTGGCCAAATCACCATCGTCGACATATTCCAACTTAAACACACCTTTACCACCAACGCATCTATAACGTCCCCAATAATACGTATCCGCACCACAACCAAACGACAAAACGTGAAAAGGTTCTAGAGACGCATACACCAACTTATTTTCACGACGCGTACGTGGATTAATCGAAATAATTGCCGTCTTGTCATTTACTTCATTATGCCAAGTACGATTGTTTGTATTGGCCTTAATTGCGTGGACTTTGCCGTTACGAATATCAATGCAGCTCTTCGTACGATGAAAATAACCCTTTTTTTTATGTGGAATTAACGCTGGTCTTGAAGTCATTTTTGTTTAATTTTTATTGCACAATGCAAATTTAACTTATGTGCTAAAAATTTATTTTTTTAGTAAACTTTGACACTGCCTTATTTTGAATAGACTTTGTGTCGTAAGACCCTTGATTCGTAAATGACCATTGATTCGTAAATGAAAATAACAACAAACTAATCCAAAACATCATCTGCGCTTCTCTGTCGGTGTCATTGTCGAATTTTATGAATAATTTGTTCGAAAACATTTCATTAGAATCACCACTGATATACAAACTCTCAGTAGCGACCATCAGAACTAATGTTGACGAAGAAAATACTACTACATTAGAAATACAACTGACAAGTTTCACAAATTTGAATTTTTTGTAATGACACACTACGGAAACAATAAAAAAAACAGTCATAAATATTAACAAATCAAATTCAAATGACGCGTTGAACCCCATCTTGCTTTTAATTACATCGTGTTCTCCTATTGGATTAGGAAAATTCCAAGCTAGTAACAACCCAATAAGAATTAAAATACCCACTATACAATCAAGTACAATTTTATGGATCATTTATTTATTTGTATCATAGTTTATACTTCCTTTCCTAAATATTCAGAAACTCTATGAAATAAAAACATCGGTGATACTTTTGTTTGGGCGTAAAACACATCCCCAAAACTATTAAAACGGGAGTGCCACTCAGTTCTCTTGAAACAAATAAGTCGACGACGCGTTTCAGCACGCAATTTTGAATACAACAATACTTTGATTTGTTTTCCTTCATTAATACCTCTTAAAATATCTGGGTAATCATTGAAAAAGAGTTGCAAGTTAGTCTTGGTGTCTCTACGCATCGATGGCGTCGTCGTCGCACGGCTATACCAACTATGATACAACATCCAAACCGCGTCCCTGTGTACACACGCAAGTTTGTAATTGATTTCACATGAACACATTATGACTATTTAATACAAGTTTAAATAGAAAAATGTGGGGATTTTCTATTCTATTTTTTTTGGCAGCATCTTTGTTGGCAATTTCAGTGATTTTATGCAGGCACATATGGGTACGAATACCCATTGCAATTGTTTTTGTTTTAATACCAACCCTAACATGGTACTTATATTCACCTGTTCACAGGGGACCCCCATCCATTATGAAATCAATAGACCGTGCATCCATCAATAAGCATAATGTCAGGAATTGGGCAGATACCGTACATTGTACTCCACAATACATATTAAAACCCACCTCGACACAACTAATAGCAACCGTCGTCAACAACGCAAACCATATACGCGTCGTTGGCGGTGGACACTCTTGGTCACCACTAATATGTTCAGAAGATACAGTCATATCACTTGAAAATATTTGTAACGAACCACTCTGGCATAATGACTCAACAGTTACCTTCGACGCAGGTTGCTTTATTCAAAATGCCCAACAAATACTCTTGAAAAAAAACAAACAATTGCATGGTTATGGAGCTATACAACACCAAACTATGGCAGGCGGGTTTATGACCGCTTTACACGGTGCACAATTTAATAATTTTGCTTCAAACGTGGTCGAACTAGACGCTATATTGGCGAACGGTACCGACATACATATTAAAGATGATATTGATACTTGGAGAGGGTCCATGGGATTGTTAGGAATAGTCCATAAAATGAGAATTCGCGTACATCCCAGCAAGACGATACTTGTTACAGAACGTTCTGTCACTCTCGAAGAAGCAGTCGAAGCTATGTATAATGATACGCTTGAAGCAATGGATGTTAAAACAATATGGGGTTCGACAGAAGATGTATATCATCTGCGCATATTTTCAAATCCAATTAAAGAACCTATTTCATTGAAACATGACAAGCGGATGGAGGCGTTTCTTCATGATAATGTGTTTATGCCGGCGTTGTTGGTTGGTTCGCGCATACTACGCCATCTACCTATTGCCAAATTATATTATCCAGAATTTTATCAACACAGGGAATCAATCATGGATGCATGGTACACATACCCAGAATTTGGATTTAAAAACGCAGCCTACAGTATATCATTGCCAAAGTGTTTAGAAACCATTCGCAAAATACGCGAGGTTGCCAAACCTTATTTAGTAACAGTAGAATTTCGAAAATTACTGTATGCACCCGGGTTACTAACATGGGTGACAGAGCCATCGTGTGTTGTAGATGTATCCTTTGTAGACGCACAGATATCACATTTCGACCGCAAAATGCAGGCATTTCACATAGAAATTGAAAACATTGTGCAACAAGCAGGAGGTTCTGCTCACTGGGGTAAATTTTACGCATCAAATTATTCAAAACTGCACATTCAAGGACTAGAACAATTCAAACAAATTCGACGCATATATGATCCAAGCGGTAAATTTCTAAACCCAATGACTTCAGAAATTATGCTAGGACAACAAATGAAAAAACGATACCCGCCCTCCGCAATAGAATTGAGAGCGCAAACATGGCGATACACACTGTATATTTCATTCGTCTCGATCATATTTTTATCATGTTGGCCAACATCAAATAAAAGACAAAAAAGAGTATTTAGAAAAGACACTTTCTAAACCAGAAATAAAAAACATGTGAGACACGGCAGTGGTATACAAATATTTTTATTAAAACCAAATTGGTCTAGACAACTGCGGTTAAAAATTCAAAAAATAATAAAATGATACTATTTATAGGATACATATATTATAATTATGTTTAAACAGTCAAGCCACTCAAAGTGGGAGATAGACTCAAAGTGGGAGATAGAGTTATGTTCGTTGGAGACGATATAAATAATACACCCGGCATATATGATACGGCTGGTACTGTGGAAAATATAGATTACTATACAACCGGCACTCCTGAAGTGGAGGTTCACTGGGACGACGGCTCATATCAAGAAGAAGATATTGATGATTTAGAGATCATTGACCAAAAACAAAAAACAAAAGCTGACAGAAGAAAAACCATTAGGTCATCCTCTTCCAAAGTAGAACATCAAATTGAAAATGTTTTGCAACTTAGACAAAAGGTGAGTGAAATACGTTCCGGGTGGTTTGGAGGTGAAACTAAACGCCAAGGCGAAGGATATGCACCATCGGAACATGATAAAATTAAATTCAATATTAATTTATACCTCGGGCAAATGATGCAATTTTTTGTGGGTGATATTCAAAAAGCAACAGCAGTTGTGTTGGATTCTGACGATTTGGGAACATCTGCAACACTAAAAGCATTTAACTTCAATACTGAAAACATTTACGTGCCTAATTATTACGAACGAGATACAGAATATACTGTCATGAAAGAACGCGTACCTGAATTAGCATGCTTTCCAGTGGGATTGGAACAGTTTTTCAGAGCATGGGGAGACTCCAAAACTGACCAAGGATTTAAGAAAAATCTAATAGATACTTATGAAGATGCGCGTTATCGAGACAAGCCAGATACCAAAAGAGTAACTCTAAACTTGCATGAGACTGACCAGCAATGCCCGAATTAGAACATTGTAAACCCATTAATCTTATTTAGAAAATATATGTTTTTTAAATTTCGTTCGTATATAAGGTACATGTTTTTCATTACATGTCGACCGCCCGACCTCTCAAAAGATCCCGTTCTTTTTCTCCATTAACAGTGGGTAATAAATGGAAAAAAATTCTGAAAAAATGGACAGAATTGACATCTATGCCCGACCTGTTTACAAAAGATGGAAAAAAATGTATTCATTTTGATATCCAGTTGCAATATAATACAGAGACCGTCACCGTAAGACAAGTCTATTCAGACGGCATCCATTCCGAAATATACATGATTGATTTTTGGTCTAACGGTACACCAACGCAACAAAACGTCATATTAAAATTCAGCACAGACAAGACCATGGCTACTGAAATTGAAGCAGAACTACAAATGTGGTCCTTCTTAAACGGCGGCAACGCGCCAAAAGTATATGCGTACAATCACAAGGCAATTATATCAGAACTATGCACCAGCAAAATCAAAGAAGAAACTCTTCCAAGAGGATTTAAAGAACCTCCGAAATCATTAGGAAAACTTGACTTTAATAAGAAACGATGGGTAGGAACGTACAATACTGCTCTGGGCCCATCAGCTCTTCGCATACTCGACATTGCAAACAGCGTATACCAAAAGAGTGGACTATACAACACAGACCCAAATACAGACAATTATATGGTGATTCGTGGAAGAGACGTACAAATCGACTACGCAAAGGAACGTTTTGATTCAGAAAAACAATTTGAAAAATGGTTCGCAAAATTACCAGGGAAATTACAACATAAAAAATTACGCAACCTTTTGATTGAGAAAAATCCGCCAGCTTACCCTCCCGCATTCTATTGGTGGAAAAAATTCGTCAGTGCCGCAACCACAGGCGTTGAAATACAACGCGGATGGGAAAAATACCAATGGAACACTTACTTAAAAGCACTCGAAATTAAACGGAATACATTTATCGAACATCTTTTAACACAATATTTAGAAATTATGAAATCACAGCCACCACCTGCACCCACCGAATATTTAGCCAAACCAACATTACTATTCTAACAATTTAAATCGTTAGAATAGAAATGGACGACCGACCCACATTTTATTACCACAATCAACCCGTCCGTGCTGCAGGGATTTTACTATGGACATGCCATAAAGGACGTGTAATGCGTTTATTTCGCAAAATAAACGGTAAATTCGAAGATATAGGTGGTAAATCGGACGCTAAAGACAGAGACGAGCTCGATATTGCCATTCGAGAGGCATGTGAAGAAACACACGGCAAACTATTTTCGGAATATGACACACCTGAAGAATGCGCCCGACGCCTCTATCACCACATCGTAAACTGTCCAGACACACAGTACAACCCAAAATCCAAGTATGTCCTCTTCCGAGTGTACGTAGACCCGACTATATTGAATCTAAACATGAAAAGATTTGGCTTGTCGGAGAAAACGGATTGGGGAACATTGCACCATTACTATCAATGGCGATGGAATGTACCGTACAAAATACATACACGGATTCGTGGATTAAAATTATGATTTTTTTTTATTAACTGAATAATTTATATTTAACAGACACATGTTGCACTATTGTATTTGGTTTGCACGTCAGCACACGTATACCACCCAGACCCAGCATTATCATCAGTCGGTGAAAATAGTATATATCCACTATCGTCATCGCAGCAGTCGGAGGCAGTGCACGTACCAGTGGCACAGGTGATGTTCAAATTATTTTTCAAATGATTCTTGCCATTCACGCAAGACGCAAAGTTGTCGCACGTCGGGTTGGCGTTGCATGCACTTCCGACCAACGTGTAACCGGCGTCGCAAGTAACCACAACTTGATTGGTGTCCGACGTACACGTGACCGTGGCCGCGTTGTTCGGGGTGACACAGGATGTACAAGTGGTGCCGGTGGTGCCAGTACCGGTGTCGGTGTACGAACCTGACGCACAGGTTTGACACGCCGCGCTGTTGCCTTGAACGGCATATGTAAAAGCATCACACGCATCACACGCACCGTCAACCAACCCGTAACCGGCGTTACAGGTGGTTGCGACTTGATTGGTGCCCGTTGTACACGTGATTGTGGCCGCGTTGGCACCGTTGCCACTCGTAGCACAGGTACTACACGCACCGTCAACCAACCAGTAACCGGCGTTACAGGTGGTTGCGACTTGATTGGTGCCCGTTGTACACGTGATTGTGGCCGCGTTGGCACCGTTGCCACTGGTGCCGCAATTGTTGCAACTGGTAATGTCATCTTCCACAGTCGATCCATATTGTCCACTTGGGCAAGCTTTACAGGCGTCGGCTTTGACGAAGGGATTCAATTCTGGGGATGCCATGTACGTGCCCGCGTCGCAACAACCGTACCGACCGTGGGTGCCGGAAGGCGAGGAAAAGAATTGCGACCATTGCTCACCGCACATTGTGCGTGTGAAGCCACTATCTTTAAACATATCGAGCATCATCCATCCAGTATTACCTGATAAGTCCTTATTTAAAGCCTGTGTATCCCATTTGGACAAATCCGCGTTGAACGCAGCTGCGCCGCTAAAGACTGACCTCATACTCAGCACCGCCCCCGTATTCCATTTGGACAAATCCGCGTTAAAAGTAGTCTCACCGCTAAAGATAGCAATCATACTTATCACTTCCGACACGTCCCAGTCCTCAATTGGACCGTACTTTGCAACCACCGTACTTCTGTCATCCCCCCCAGCAATCCAATCCTTGACAACTTTTCTTAATCCACACGTTTGAAAGTTCCGTGTACAAATCTGCGGCAACTTCGCACACGGAACACACGCACTGCTGGTATAACAAGCATCACACGCATCACACGCACTTTCGTCCAACCAGTAACCGGCGTTACAGGTGGTCGCGACTTGATTGGTGCCCGTTGTACACGTGATTGTGGCCGCGTTGGCACCGTTGCCACTCGTAGCACAGGTACTACACGCACTTTCGTCCAACCAGTAACCGGCGTAACAGGTGGCCGCAACTTGATTCGTGCCATTGGTACACGCCCACGTGGCCACGCCCTTTTCTTTTTTTCTTTTACATTGTTCACAATTATTTCCGTCCAACCAGTAACCGTCGAGACACGTTTGTGCAAAGGCTTGAGCGGCAATAGTCAAAAAAAGTATTAAACATTTCATGAATTATATTTTAATAATGTATATGTCTTATATACGCTAATTTTTCAACACCTGAAATATTTCGTAAAAGACATTGATATGTAGAATTTTTTTTTCGCTATAAATCCTATTTACGTACCATTCGTGTGTTCGAAAATGTTATTCGAAAACAATGATGACGGTTGTATGCCTGCACTCAGTTGGAGACAACGTTGGTATGGTTTCGCATTTTGTTTTTGTTTTGGTAGTATAACATCATTGTTTTCAAGTCTCGAGCTGGTGAAACGAGACATACCATCATTTGCATTATTATACACGCTAGGTAATATCATTTCCATTTGTTCTACTGGTTTTGTATGGGGACCGAAAAAACAATGCAAAAAAATGTTCCACAAATCACGCGCCATTGCTACCACTGTGTACTTGTTATGTATCGCAACAACTGTCATTTTCGCAGTAGCTGATCTTCAAATCAAAATATCTGTCAAAGTGGGTATTTGTATCGGTTTAATCGCTTTGCAAATTATTGCGTCGTTTTGGTATTGTTTAAGTTATATTCCATATGCTCGACAAATGGCGAAAAATTGTTTCATCTGTTTTTAGATTGAATATTTGGTTTGCTTTTTTCAAAAGGATTTTCTTTTCCATAATTAAAAAGACCTAAATTATTTTTCTGCGTTTTGTAGGTCTTTCTATGGTTTCTACTTTCTTGACTTCCTGTCGACAGTTTGCACACGTATCCGACTTAAAATACCACTCTTTTGCACATTCTATGTGGAAAATATGTCCACATTCAAATTTACATACTGTATTTTCGTTTTCAAAATCTTCTATACAAATAGAACATTTTTCGCCCTTTAGGTTCATTTGCGTTTTTGTATTGTAGAGGTCAAATACCGACGTTGGACGACAGTCCATAAAAGATGTTGGGTCAACTGTTACATCCACCGACAATATGGGGATACATAAATCTGAACAATTGTGAAAGGCACGACGGGCAATTTTTTTCAAAGTGGATGGAAATGTCACGTCGCGTATAGCCGAATTTTCAAACGCGTTTGATGAAATGGTTGTAATTCCTTCGGGCAGATATATTTGTTTCATATTGAAACAATTTCGGAATGTTTTGTTTTTAAGTGTTTTCATTTTGGTTTGGTCAGCAAAATTCACTACCGCTAAGAACTGACAATTTTGAAAGGCAGTCGATCCCATTGATTTTAATTGTGTTGCGTTTTCTAGTGACACAAAATGTACACCTGAATATTTGAAAGATCCATCGTCTATGGAAATGAGCGGTTCACCAAATTGAATGAAAGTGATATTTCCAGTGTGTGCGAAAGCTTCTTTCTGAACGAATCGTACGTTTATTGCGTTTGTAACAGATTCAAGTTTTTTACACATGTAAAACGCACGATAATAAACAACCTCAACATTGGGTATGTCGACATTTGTGATACTTTTGCAGTGTGCGAATGCTTTTGGCCCTATGAGGTGCACATTTTTCAGCTGTATATTGTCCAATTTGAGACAACCATTAAATGCGCTTATTCCTATTTCGTGTAGGGTGGATGGAATCGTCAATTTTTCCAGATTTATGCAATTCGCAAAGGCTTCCTCCTCAATTTTAGAGACGCCTTCTGGGATGATAACAGTGTTGAACCAGTTGCACGCACTAAAAGCTTTCGCTTTGATGACTTTAGTGCCGTCTGGAATGCGTAGCGTAATATTTTGAACTTCATTCTTGTTTTGTGCTATGATTTCCATTTTTGAATACAAGTTGGAAAATTTAGAATAGACTTAAATATCTGGTTCTGAAATAATTTTGTGGACTTCTGAGGGCCACATGCCACGTGCATATAAATGTTCGTATGCTGAGATTGAACCCATAACCCTGTTCCACTGGAGGTCTTCAAATGAAAACATATCTTTAATTTCTCGTTTGTATATGTGGTACATGTGTCCAACGAGTCGTATTCTAAAATCGTTTGAATAGCGTTGGTCACATAACCCGTGATACATGAGTCCATCTTTGCAAACAATACGAAGTAACATTTTTTTTCAATATAAAGTCTATATATAGGTTTTTTGTTGATTAGACTTTTCACATATGTAGCAATTAAGTTGTGAATATAATGGTTAATGAAATATAATCAAACAAAAAAAAATGTATTCTTTACCTAAATTTACAAAGCTCAACTTTCGCAGTCGAGGTGATATCACTCTTAGTGAATCTCAACGTATGAATAATTCTACGGGGAAGCAAGAAACTTTCAATGACCTTAGCAATGATGCTGGGTATGCGTACAAGCTTATGACGCCCCCCTGTGTCGCTGAATGGCCTCATATTGGTGAGGGAGGAAATTTTATGAAATCGAAATTTTCTAAAACTGAATCAACTTCTAATATCATGGCAACTCTTTTGAAAACGGGTGGTTCTGAAGAACATCAAAGCGAACGTGATGATTTTTTCGCTCGTATGGCTGAATTGAATAAGTCTGCATTGGATCAAATGTACGACAAAGATATTGGCGGTGCTGCTGCAGCTGCCCGCAGTAAGGCCAAGCGTTACTACAAGAGTAAAACTCCTGAAGAACAGGAGGCAAAGGCACGTGAATCTTTCCATAAAGGCGCTATGATTCCATTGAAAACTAAAGATGGTGTTGAAAAAATTACTATCAAATGTCGTGCTTTCAATAAAGATGGTTCTGCTCGTCCTGTTCGTTACGTCCACACTTCGGGTGGTCAATACGTTGAAATGAAGGAGACGCCTGAAGTGTACAATGGTGCGCTTCTTTCAATGGTATTTACGATGCGTCCTTATTGCATGAGCAAAGACAAGTATGGGATTACGTATACTTTGACGCCAGATATTATTGTTTATTCGACTGGAACTGCTGGTCGTTCCAGTATTCCCATGGATGTCATCGAAACGTTTAACCGCGAGTACAAATTTAATACTACGGAAGGTAAAGAAGGTAAATTCTATGTCAATGTTACGGATGTTGAAAACCGTCGCTTTACGACTCGCATCCAAGAAACTGAATTGGAATGGAATGATCTTCAGTCTGGTACTCTTGGCAAGTTTTCTGGGGTTACTCCAGCAACTGCAAAATTTACTGGTACTTTGAAAGAAGAACCATCAAACCCTGAATCTGTCGCAATGTTCGATTATTATACAAAACTTGTTGAAGATGGAGTTCAGTACTGTCTCAACGACTCCAATTTGTTAAAAAAAGCTAAGGAAGAGCTTGCCGAAAACGCCAAAGAGGTCTCCGCAGATACTGGTGAATCGTATGAGTCTACTTTCCGTACTATGGTAGATGATATCTTCAACTCGCCTGTAGTCAAAAAAGAAGACAATGATTACCGCCAATTGAAAATTACTCAGCGTCAATATCCTTATAACGACGAAGAGACTCCAAATGTGATTCCACTTCAAGACGCAGATGGCAATGACGTGACTGAATCTATTGAACTGCAACGTGGAGCTAAAATTGCACCTGTTATTCGTCCATCGTTTTATTTTATGCCAGACGGTGGCTTTGGTCTTAAATTAGAGGTTTCTTTGCAACACGGAATCAAAGTCCATTCGAATCCCGATGCTACAGAGTCTGGTGGAGGCGGTGTCTTGTACGAAGTTTCGAAACGTTCTGCAGACGATTCTGAGGACGCTCGTTCGCCAAAACGTGCACGCACCGAATAAAAAATAATCATAAAATCATATAATAAAATCATATAATAAAATCATATAATAAAATCATATAATAATCAATAATAAGTTATAATAAAAAAATTTCAATAACAATAAACATAATAGACTATAAATTCTATGTAATTGTTTGTAATGTTGGTTTCTGAAAATGACAATCGTTTTGCAAAGCAATTGAAGACGCTGGAAGAAGGTGTTACAACTTTGGATAATCGTGTGGCTGCACTTGACGATAAAGTTACACATGTGATTCAGATGAATTCAGAATTAATGATCCAAACGAATGAAAATTACCGAGATATCCGCAGTACAATGGACGAACATCGTACTGAACTCAAAAAACAAATTAAACAAATACATGGTCGTTACAGTACACGTTGTCAATTGATAGGATTTGGTGTGGGTCTATCAGCGTGGACATTATTTATGGCTTGGGTTATGTGGGCTTAATTTGGATGCCAATGAGTAGATTGTTGTTCTAGGTTTGGATAAGCTGAATCAATATAAACCATGTATTCAGCTAGTCCACATGCGTTTTTTCCACGTTCAAGATATAAATATCCATCTTCGCCCCAATCAGGTCCCCATGAATTTTTTATGATCCATGCGTCATTTGTATATCCAACGATTGTAACAGCATGGTCGATATCATTAGAACACATATCTGCGGTAAATACGCCTCCTTTGTAATCTTCCATAGTAGTTGAGTCTATTCCTATTGATATTGGTCCAAAATGATGTAAAATGTATGGTATCTGTTGTTCAGCTTTATAGTTTTCATCAATCATGAGAACTTTGTAATCTGCTACCGTCACATGAGTCCATAATCTATTCGGACATGCCTTTGGAAAATCGCTGAACGGATAGTTTATATCTAAATCGACAGGATGTTTTTTTGCGTATTCGAATACATATTCCATAAGACCACCGTCGCATCCATCGTTTGGTTGTCCATATGCTGAGGTACAATCCATCAAGTTTTGTGCAGATAACGATTTAGGATTTCCATTCTTTTTGGACCAATATTCTAGTACTGTGGCTGATGCAAATGCAAAACACCCACCACAAAGTTTTTGATCTTTGACAGGTGTTACGAACGATTTGGAATGGTAATTCCTTAAATCTATCGGTGTGTAATGATTGCTGTAAAGTTTATGCTTGTGCTTGTGCTCAGCTTTTCTTATAATCATCTTGTGGTTTCCCGATATGAATGCACGGTTATTTATGATTTCATATTCAAATTTATCTGAACGGGAAGTTAATCCAAATTGAATCGTGTCATGTTTTCTGTTTTTAGACATAGTCAATTTTTTTTGGCGAAGTGCAAACTCTTCATGTGAGTGATAATCACGCGAATGTTTTAACATATAGTCGCACACCCATTTTTCACTGTCATTATTTCTACAATCGGACGAATTAAAGGCGTTTGTTTGGTAAATTAAAAATACAAATAAGAAGCACTTAATCATAATTATATTTGACAGACTACTCCTATTTATAGTAATGTTTTCTTCTGATTTTTCAGGCAAGTCTTTGGGAAAGCACACTCGCAAATTGAAAAAAATGTCATATATGTTTGGTTCACATTCAACGCGTGATAGTGATTGTATTTATTTTACGGGAGACAGACGTGTTGTTAATCAAGACCCATCTTGTATTGAAATCAAACCTCATCCAACGCCAGCCTGGGTAATTGCCGATTATATGTTATCGAAAAGTCGTGGGGAACAGTTGACGGAGTATGAGGAGATGCTTATTTCCCAACCGTTTGAATCGGAAGGATTACGTTGGTTGCGTCAATATTTACACGAAGCTTGAAAGTATTTGTTCAAATATTTTTGGGTTTTTTGCGAAGCTGTATGTAGGTCATGTAAATTGTTAATTGTCTGCCATTTTCCTGTACAAACAAAAAAAATATTCTGCGCGTTATTAAAAAGGTCTGTGGGTATATCCTGAAACATTTTTGACATGTCGGCGAAATCGTGTTGCAGTTGTTTCAATTTATTGTTGTAAAGCCGCGTTGGTGGAGTCATTTCAAATCCAAGTTCGATTAATCTCATTTTAATATCATGAGTACATTGGTCAATATCGTCCAACATATTATAGAAATATTTTATTATATATAGTATTTAGAGTTAAAATATATTAGTAATGTCGTAATGTCGCTTTTCAAAAGTTATACTCCTAAAAAATTATATATGAACACACTTTGTCTTGTCAATGCTTTGTTCCACGTACCTCCACAAGTCAAAAAAATACCAGAATCGTATTTTCGGGGAGTATTGAATATACATGCAACAATTAAAAAGGATTTACAGGGTATACTACAGGAAGTGCAAAATCCTGATAAAACAGTGACTATAATGCAAGTTCATGCTTCATTAGCATCTATAGAACAACAATTATTTGGCTGCACGTCCGATTTTGATACAGATATTCGCGGTTGTTGTTTGTATACAAAATATTTGGAAAAACAATTGTCAACATCGTCGTCCTGTATAATTATTTGATAATATTTCGTGCATAATGATGGATAAATTGTACAATCGTGTCAAGAGCGATTTGTTTTTCTTCCACTTGATTAATTTCATCGATAGTTGTTGTTCCAGCAAATGGATTTGGAATACAAGAATCTAATCTTAAGTCATTGAGATTAATTTGTTCCTTAATATAATTAAACAATTGAAACTTATCGATAGAGTTATCAGCGCATGGGTCTGTATCAGGTGTAATAACGCGTGTAACCCAACCTGTATATGACATTCTCACGGATGTTTTGTGTTCTGTTTTAATTCTTTTTTTTTCGCGTTTTGTTCGTGAGCGGGACGTTAATGAACGTTTTGTTCTTTTTTGCGCCACAAAATCGTCTGGAATGAACGGCAAAATAACTGATGTTGTTTCTGTGAGTCGTACTAAAATTCTGTTATCTGTTGGAATACTATGTATATTAATATTTCTGAAACAATGTGAATATAAACGTTTCGGTAATCCTATGAAAAGATTGTTTGAACCTAATACTTTATGATGATATACGTTTGTATCTCCTTCGCGCGTCACAAATACATGTTCGGGTGTAATTTGCGAGCGAAGGTCTCTTGATTTGGTGGAACATGTCAACTTGACACCGGGATAGACGACTCTCTCATCAATGTTATCGTTTCTAGGAACCTTTTTATTATACCATCGACTGAAACTTTCTTGTGTTAAAGGCGGTAGGGTAAATTCCATCTGATTTAAAATAGAATTTACATGTATATATAAAGTTACCTTAAAATTTTTGGATTTTGAACATTTGTTTCACATATGACAATCTGAAAATAATTATCAAAAATATTGTATAAACTTTAACTTAGATGGAAGGTATACATATGGAGCCAGGAGCACTTTGGGGAAAGAATCCACATTCCAAACCCCAAGACCAAAATACCAGAAGTGGCATTACCGATTATGTAGCTATTAACATTCCCCGTAACATGTTACGGCCTGCAGCGTCGAAATTTTCGGACGTCCGTCATGCAGATCCGAAGGCACGTTACGACGAGATTAATTTTCAAATGTTTATGAAGATGGTTTATGACACGATGAATTTGCCCGAGGATCTACTACCTGGTGACTTATTTCCATATGTCGAATGTTGGCTTCAATGGATTCCAAACACTACGTTGAAACATACAGCCTCATGTTATATTATACATGCGGTGTCCTACCATAAAGACGTCAAATTTGGCAATGCTCTCACCAAAATGTTGTTTGAAAATTCCACTTTACACAAAGAATCGATTGCTCGCAAATCGAATTCCCGCAAAGTTGATCCACTTGCTGGGCTCAAACCCTACCAAAAATGGTCTCAAATCTCTGGCGTCGAGATGTATGTCCGTACAATTGCCGACCGATACTCTGGAACGCAAGATTTTACAGCGAAAATGGATTCAATCCTTAATCCAAAACGTCCTCTTTCGGACCTTAGAAACATCGCGAACCCGATATTTGTGTTTACACTTGACCGTGCGTTGGAATTGATTCCAGACACGGCGGACCCCAAGTTTAAAGAACGCGTCGCCTACACGGGTGATTCCACGTCTGGCAGGTCTGTGGTCACACTCGAGTTCCCCACTGCGGAACACGTCATTCGTTTAACACCCAATGGTGTGCATCCGAAAACATTGTGCGGAAAATATTTGCCCGATCACCAAAGTTGGATGGAAGCGCAACGCGCAATTCCACAAAACAAAGTATTGGACGATGATTACGATCCCAATTGTGAGACAGAATACGATATTCGAACTTCTGCTGATATCGAAAGAGACCGTCTCAAAGGCCTAGCGGACCGTTCAGCTTTTACTTCACTTGAATATCAGGCGAAAGTTAGATATGCTCAGAATTGTGCTCCCATTGAACATATTCCTGACCTCTTTGAATTGAAATACAATGAACATCAGCAATGGGCTATTCATGCAATGAAAACACAATGTCTGGACCCCGACGCTGCCATTTCTGAAGTTGTCTCCAAAATGTTAACATGGCGCTCAACTTCGAACTGCAAAACTGTTCACCATACTATCAAAGACCCATCTTTGTCAGTCTTCGCAAATCGTTATCTGGTTCTTTTGGAAGGTTATGAACAATATTATTTGATTTCTACCGCACACAGAATGTTGTACCTTATTCAACATGCAAGATATGACGCATTTCGTCGCGACTTTGGGCTCCATTTAAATTGTTTCCAAGCGGGAGATGGTGCTACATCCAAGTCGTTCCTATTCCTGTTGATGGAAAAGATGTCGATTGATGGAACTATGGAAGTGTTGACGTACCAAACTGGGAAATCTGACGCTGTCGATGGCAATCGTAACGACGTTGTTACCGTGTGTCACGAAGCACCACCAGGAATGTTTCGTTCGGCGAAGAATCCCAACGCTGATTCATCACAAGAAGCCATGTTTAAAGAAAAACTAACCTCTCAACGCGTTACATGTAAAACTTGGTGTCAAGACGAAGGAACTGGAAAACGTTCTTCGCGTATCACCAAATCTGAATGCGTGGGTGTTTGGATGGGCGCTACCAACGATGCCAAAGGAGACGTCGAAGAAGCTCTACAAACACGCTTCTTCTGGGGAAATTTCGAACAACAACAACGACGCGGGCGCGACATTGACGATTGCATGAACGGTGAACGCATGATGTCCACAGAAGACAAAGCACATCGCAAACGTTTGTTTAAAGAAGGAAAAGAAGAACAGTTTCGTGTTATGCTTGTTGAAAAGGCCATTTGGACAAAAGTGATCAAAGATATTGACGCAACCGCCAGCAACATTCTTGTTCCACGTTTCAAGTCTAAAATGTCAAAGAACTCCATTATTCGCCCAGGACCACGCGATTGGGAACGTGTGAAACTCTTCGCACGCAACCAAGCGATTGTCACAGCCATCGAAACGGTTTGTAATTTACCAGGTGGGAAACATTACGGAAAGCCTTTTGTGGAGGAAATGATTCCAGATTTGGAACCGTACCTCAAAGTGACGGAGGAAATGGTCCTATTTACATTGACATTGTTCGCAGATCAATTCCGTTCACCCGTTGAGCACAAAATTATGAACACCATTTGGACAATGGAAAAAACAATGCCAATATTTGGTAACCCTACCGGTTCTGAAGAAGCGTCATTCGACTATGTCAAATTACCAAAACTGCGCCAACTCGCCAGAAAAATTTGTTCACGGATTCCACTCGAGAAAGGAAGACCCTCCCCAAACAATATCGAAGATTTTTTACTTAAAATGACCAAACATTCGTTCAAAAGTAAAAAGTTTGGACCAACACCAGTTGGTTCACAACCATCCAACAATAAATTGTCCGTCGTAGACACTGGGTCAACAGCTCGCAAATACGATTCATGCGTTATTAATAACGAAGGGGTATTCATACACGTTGCTCATCTCGTTGCGCATAGTTCAGGTGGCACAGATAGTGTTTATGAAACCGTTTCAAGCGAAACCCATAAACATTCTGACGAAAAACGTATCATATCAGCCTCACCCCTTAATTCGAAATGGTTTCATGTGTTTAAAGTTATCGAACGCAAACCGGGTGGTAGAGAACTTAAATACAAAAACGTGCTCGCAAATTCATCCACTTCAAGATTAATCACAGGAACAAAAGACAACGCAATAGCAACTAGAACAAAGAGTGGTTACAAAATTGACCGTGATATTGATCAATACGTCGCTGATAAATGGTCCATCAAGATCGGCAAACCATGCGAAACACCCATGCAATCCGTCCAACGACTTCTTAATTGCGACCAGAGTCCAAAAATACGATACCCGGGAGATTTGATAAAAGATAGGGAGAATCTGAATAACGCAAGCGATGAAGACAACGAAGTTGGCAATAAACGTCAACGCAATAATGATTATGGGAATAGTAATAAAAAAAATAAAACTGTTTAAATTCAATGAAAAAGTTCCCGCGAGACGAATGAAAAAAAATAAAACTGTTTAAATCCAATAAAAAAGATTAGTTTTAATATTTATGTATACAATAGAAACATAAAAAATGTGTGGAATTATAGCTGTTATTCAAGGAAATTCTATGAGAACACTTCTACCACTTATTAGACGCGGTCCCGATGAACAAGGTACATTTGTTGATGATGACGTTTACATGGGACACACGCGATTATCCATTGTACACCCAGAGGCTGGTCCACAACCCATTTTATTTAAAAATTGGGTGGTCACTATGAACGGTGAAATGTACAATTCAAATCCATCCAAGGGGGAAACGGATTGTTTTTTAGTTCCGAAATTACTAGATCGATATGGAATGGAAGCAGTACGACGATTAGATGGAATTTTTTCATTTGTTGCATATAATCGCGACACAAAAAGAATCATCGTTGCGCGTGACGCCATTGGAGTTACGCCACTATATTGGTCACAAGGTAATGGCATTACGTTTGCGTCTTTACTAGCAGCCATGCCAGAAAACGAGCCCGTGCAAATTGTACCACCAGGACATATCGCATCATTCAAAGTCGGTGAACTTCCAATATTTTCACAATGGCGAATTCCATATTGTATAGAATTTGATTGGGACAAACCAAAGGGCGACATAGTAGAATTGATGACACAAGCCGTTTCCAAAAGATTGATGGGAGATGTCCCTTGGGGTGTTTTATTATCCGGAGGTCTCGATTCCACAATCGTAGCTTCACTCGCAGTCAAATTAGCACCAAAACTAAGACCTGACTATCCTGTCGTTCATACATTCTGCATCGGTCTCAAAGATTCGCCAGATGTTAAATGGGCAAAGGAAGTTGCCACACAACTCGGCACTCATCACACATCCGTCGAATACACAGTCGAAGAAGGAATTAACTGTATTCCTGAAGTCATCAAAGCAGTAGAGACCTATGACGTTACTACCATTCGAGCATCCGTACCCATGTGGTTACTCGGAAAAGCGTTGAAAGCACGCGGGATTAAAATGGTACTTTCAGGAGAAGGTTCCGACGAATTATTTGCAGGTTATTTATACAACTTGTATTGTCCTAACGAAACAAAAATGATTGAGGAATGTATTTTAAAAATGAATCAACTACACGCATATGATTGCCAGCGCGCCAATAAATCGATGGGTGATTGGGGCGTGGAAACTCGTGTACCCTTCTTGGACAAAGGCGTCGTCAATTTTGCCATGAACTTATTGCCACCGGTGTACAAACTGTCAGGGACACATCCAGATGGACCAAAGCCTGAAAAATGGTGGTTACGCCAAGCCTTTCAAGAGATTGTGCCGGAATGTGTGATAAATCGTACAAAAGCGCAATTTTCAGATGCAGTTGGGAATGAATGGATTGAAAGTCTCATCGTAGAAGCAAAAAAGCATAAGTCAGACGCAACATTCAAATACAATACCCCGATAACGGACGAAGCACATTGGTATAGAAGATTGTTTGAACATTTTTTTCCACAAAAAAACGCCGAAAAAACAGTATTGTATACTGGGAAATCCATCGCATGTTCAACGTCCTCCGCTAGCGAATGGAACAGAAAATTCCAAAAATATCTAGATCCCTCAGGTGAAGCAATCCATAAGGTTTGTAATTCGTAGTATATATTGTTATTTTTATTTATATATATGGAACAGTTTTCAAAACAAGAATGGATTCACTATATTGGAAAAATTTTGCTAGACAATGAACCATTTCAATATAAAACAACTAGTCAAAATAACTTATTTATATTATTTGCCGCTGACTCATTCAGGAGAAATGGACATGAAGTTCTTGTTGATATAGCACCCACAGAATTACACGTTTCGTGTATTACCATATCAATATTTCCCAATAAAACATGTATTGAATTTACACTACGATACAATGACAAACCATCAGACATTATTCAACAAATAATCGATTCAAAATGTACAACAGTATCTTTGAGAGGTTGTGGGACAGTCGTACAGTCCATCCTTAAAATATTAGATTATGTATTACATTCGGGGTGGTATATAGATAACACAATAATGAGCACACTCACACAACAAAAAGAAACAACCAAACAACGAAACACAGCATTGCATGTCGTCGTAAAAAAAGGGTAGTAAAACAGAAATTAGATACTATATAAGTATTGATTTTTTTTTTAAATGTCAGTAGCTAAGAATTTAAATATCGCCAGAGCAGCTTTTGCAACTCTCTCAGCCGCACTCGCACTGATTACATTAATTACCTTTGGGGCAGATATGGACTCCGCCCATTTTCCAGGTGCAACATTAGTCCTCGATACATACACTGAACAAGAAAATCCAGACCTAGCAGGTCAACTCAAACAGGTCTTTGGTGGATTCAAAATCAAAGACTCTTCCGACGTATGCACTAACTTTGTTGGACCGACCTCTTTACTATCAAGTGGAATGCCCAAAACTACCCCATGTGACTACTACAAAGAATCAGAGGGAGCATTTTACCCACTCACAAAATCCAAAAACTCAGATGTTACAACCGCAAAATACAGAGGTTGGGTAGTCGCACCATCTTGCACCAAGACCAACGATACGGGAGATTGCGCACCATTCGGCTACATGGGACCACTTTCGGCTCTCGGAGCCGCAACCTTTGGTGTTTTCGCAATTCGCGCAATATTATTTGGCGCACACACTTGTGTCATGCTACTGTCGGATAGCGTTTCTTTACAAACAGTCATCGGTTCCAAAGGAAAACAACGTATATTCCTCGGACTAAACATATTATGGATGACCATTTCATTCTCACTCTTCGTATGGGCAGCAGTCGCATGGCAAGGAATGTGTGATAAAATCGACACAGGTCTCGGACGTATCGTCAAAGATGGCTCAGGTGAAGTACAAGCATGTGCAACTGCATACTGCAACATATCATTCGGTGGTTTCTTCGCCTCATATGCAGTTGCCCTCCTCTGGTTCAGAATTCCTAACATTCTCATTTGGGCAGGAATTGTCGATGGACCAGACAACAAATACAAACAACTTAATGACGACGAGTAAATCATAACGTTTTTTGTATCTCTAAATGTACCTTTAAAATATCTTCTACATTTTTACTCAAATCGTTTGTCAAACGTATAATCTCAAATCCATTTTCATTGTAATAAAGACGAACCCTAGATGAGTGTTTCAGAGACACTTTAGGAATTGTTGTTGCCATTATCCAAATATTCTTATGATATTTTTGCAATAATTCCATACCACTCGCAACTCGTACACAAGACAACCCATGGTGATCATGATACAAACACACACAAGCATCCATATGTGGCAAAAAAGAAGCAGACAAATGTTCAACAATTGGATGTTGGCACGCAACCCACAAAGATGTCGATACAGACATTTCAAATGGCCAATGCAATTTACATATTGTTCCAGGAGTAGCATCGAATTCCAAATTATACAAAGCAAAAAAATCACGCGTCATATCAGGATTCATAGTACTCAACACCAATATATGAACCTCCATCTTTGAGACAAACGAAACCCAGTTTATACTTAAAACCGTAACATCGGACCACTCACACTTTGTAAAAAAAGGTCTTGCGCCATAAACTCATACTTATCCAACGCATATGCCAAATACCACGGTGTAATACCCCATTCTTTCAAAACGTGAATATAAATGCTACGTCCCTCCGTCAATATAGCAGGGTTACCAGTCAATATACATATTTTTTTTTTACATTGTTTAATCACACCAAACATATGGCGTAATTTTTGAAAACGTTCATGTCCTCCAGCATGATAAATCGCAAGTGCTTGCATAAAATCATCACCATCATATTGTGCCTTCAAATAATCAACAGAATGTGTTAACATTGACTCGTAAGGTTGTAAAGTCCTATCCCAGTCAAATACAAACGCGGACACTTGCGACGAACGTGCCATATTCTCTACATGTCCGAAAAAATCAACACCACTCTCAAGTTTTATCCCAGACATTGGATCATAATGATGACGATGAGAATATAAAGAAGATATTTTCTGGACAGACGCACTCTCGTTTGTTATGAAATTGGTAAAAGCCTCGTTGTCAGCAGAATGATGCCGGAACTTTTGGTCGCAAAACACTTTATTATAAATGATATACGGGCATTGAAAGTTCACATCACGATTATGCCAATTATTATCATAAAATTGAACAAACATTTTACCGTATATATACGATAACAGTTGTGTTTATATGGAATTTTCACAAAAAGGTTCAACAAAAGAACACACCCCAACAAGTGTAGGAACCACCGCAGATGACAACGGTTATTGGGAAGACTTTAATTTCGAAGTATCGGAAGG
>Ga0209091_10000691_pt1 | contig 31593 bp, 46 predicted proteins | sample ArcticOcean_MG_C_6_FD_187438 | JGI IMG/M metagenome (GOLD analysis project Ga0209091, IMG submission 187438) | Marine microbial communities from western Arctic Ocean - ArcticOcean_MG_CB8_128 (SPAdes) (version 2) | ecosystem: Environmental > Aquatic > Marine > Oceanic | place: Arctic Ocean...
CTGTAAACCAATATGATGGTTTTTGTCCATGTCTAAATATAGACCTAGCAATCATAAAAGCTAAACTCTGTTGTCCACCTTTAGTAAACTTTCCAGTTTCTTTATTTCTTAATCTTAGTCTTTTACTGTTTGTCCATTTTAGTATTGTTGCTATTGGTGGCATCTTAGTTTTATAACTGAATGTTTTTAATCCAAACTTTCTTTGTCCATATTTAGTTTTAGTTCCATCAACTCCTGCATCTAAGTATGCTCCATAATCTGCAAACATGAACTCTAATTGAAAAGAATTTGGAGATGTTTTAACCTTATCATCAACTGATCTTTCTAACTGTCCTGAATTAACTAAAGGATATGACTTTCCATTCCTTCTCTTTCTTTGCTTTTTAAGATTCTTCTTAGCTTGTATTACTACATTCTTTCCAAAATCTTGTAATGCTTTCTTTGTTTTATTGAAGTCCATTAACAGGCATTTATATCATTTAATATTTGTACTGTAAAAGTAGTAGCCCATCCTGCTAAGATGTTTTCAAACCTATCAAAGAATGGTTCACAAGAAGGATCTCCTACTAACTCATATCCAGTTTGTGATAATGTTCCTATTCTAAGTCTGCTAACCATTCTATTAGAAACAGCTAACTGGGTGTTAAGAATATCCTGAGTATTAGTATTGCCAGTAAATATATCCTCATCATATTGATTGTTTGTATCAATCTGCTCCATTGTCAAAACTGTAAAATTAAACTGTAAAGTCTTTTCAGCAAAAGTAGCACCCTCTATAATAACATGAGCTAATGGAAATATGGTTTGTTTCTGTAAATCAATCTCTGTAATGTCTCCAAATGTACATGACTTTATACTTGGATTTGATAACAGCTCATTTTTAATAGTTGTTGTTACTAAGTAAAAACCTCTAATCCCTTGCTCACTTGTTGCCATAACTTTTCTTTAATTTTTGATTCTCTAATATTGATTTCTCTGTAACATATTCTAAATACATCAGGATTTTATGTGCTGTCTGTTTTGATATATATCCAAACTTTTCAATGTTTCCTTGAGCTGCTGTGTAAAATGATGAATACCAATTCCATTTTGCATTAAACCCTCCTTGACTTGTAAATGATCCTTCAGGACTCCCTTGTCCAAATAGTCCATCATAACTTGAGATAACTCTTTCCCTAAATTCAGAAAAAAAAAAACAGCACCCAATGCAATTGATAAAGGCATATCCTTTAAATGCTCATTCATTGTACCATCATATTCCTTTATGTTATATCTACCTCTGACATTTATATCAACTGGTCTAAATAGAACAGACATAGCCTTATCCATTTGTTGCCAATCTTGCAGGTAAGTATCTAAATCTACAAATTCTCCAAATGTAATCTCATCTAAGTTTGGTATGAATCCATATTGAACCTGATCAAGAGTAAACATTTTAGTGAACTTACTATCCTCATCAAACATGTTGCTTAATGTAAGTGTTATCTCCTGGACATCTTTCCATCTCATCTTAGTAACATATTTAAGCTCTACATTACAAAAGATCTCTATCATTTTCTGAGCTATCATCATCTCATCATTATCTCCATCTTGTATCTTTAAATATTTCTGATACTGTCCTAGAGTTATTTCAGATAAGTTCTCAGGTACTTTAACTTCTATTTCCATACCTATATAATACATTTATCTAAAAGTTTTTAAAAAAAGTTTTCAAGAAGTTTGGTAGTTGTATAATAATGTATTATATTTATATCAAATATGAAAAACAACACTATTATGAAAAACTTTAAAAACAATTCAAAACTAAATATCTACTCAATAGATGGATGTAGTGTCTATATTGAGGAAAGAGATGAAAACAACTTCTTTATAGATTTATGGGAAGCACCAGTAATGATAAATGGTTCTATTGACCACACAATGTGGAGCATTATGGAGGAGCAAGAAATCATAGACAATTACTTTGATTCTGATAAAGTAAAAGTCTCTAATATAACAACAAAAAGGTTTATAACTATTTTGACAAAAGATTATGCAGATTGGTTTTATGACTGGGATAAAGTAATTCCTGAATTAGAAGAATTACATGAAAAAACATATCCATTAAACAAATTCCCTTTTTTAAAAAACAACTAATATGAAAATAGATGTTAGATCAAAAGACTCAGTATATATAGAAATCAATGGCTATACTTATTACATTGATGATTCTACAAATGAACAGATTATGGAAAAATATAAAAACTTAGAATTTTAATTATGAAAGACTTAAAAGAATTAACTCAATATTTTAAACTACCTTTATGGTTAATAACAGTATTACTTTGGATCTCAGCTATTGGATTAGTTATCCTAGCTAACTTAGTAGATTCAATGTAGTGTTTTTTTCATATTAATGTTAGTCAATAGGAGAGGAGGTCTTAGGATTTCCCTCCTTTTTTTATTTGATAGCATACCTCCCATAGTTAGGATAGGATAGTTTATGAACTACAGAATATCTTAAGCTATCACAGAAGTGATTGAACTTATCAACTGGTTTGTTTGTTGGATCTCCATTTCTATCTTCTATGTATTTATAGTTCTCTAGTTCTTTCAATGCATTAGTACTGTCCTTTGTGATATGCAGCTTGTATCTTCTGATCAGGTCTATTCCATAATTGATTTCATATTTCTTCTTACCTTTTATGTTCCATCCCATTCTATGAATCTCCTCAATACTCTTTGGTTCTGAACTATCTGCATATATCTCATCCCTTCTATCTAAACCCAGTTTAACAAACTCTAAAGCTAGATCTTGATTAGTTAATCCTTTCTTATATAAAAGCTCCTTAGAATACATGTTATCACCATCTATATAAGTAGCACACATACTTGAAGGATCACTAGCAAATCCAAAGTCTAATCCATAGGAAAGTAGTTTAGCTGTTTCAGGAATCTTATTACATGTAGTAAACTTGAATACTAATGATCTGCTTTGTCCTCTTTGTCCTAATCCATAGACTAACCAGTAATCATGATCTGTATATTTTAGTCTTTTAATCTCAGTCTTTAAGTTTTCTGATAAGAATGGATTATCCATAAATGTTGAGATGTGTAAAGTTGCATCATCCCTCTCTAACACTTTATCATATATCCAATGGAACTGATCATGAGGATTGTAATCTAATATGATTCTTCCATCTGTTCTAAATAGTAATTGATTCCATGCTTCATAGTCAATCTCATTAGCTTCATTAATAAATAGGAGGTCTCTCTTTCTACCTCTAACCCTTGATCCCATATCTAAGCTGAAGAACTCTATTAGGTTTCCATTTAACCAATACTCATTAGATGTTTTGTTGTGATAGATTTCAGAATACAAATCATTATTTCTAAGGATCTCTAAAAAATCTCTGATAGTTGATGACTTTAAACTGGGCATTGTCTTTCTACAGCAGCTTATAACTTTCCCAGTATTCTTATTACAATAGGAGAATATAATCCATAATAGAGTATTGTAAGTTTTACCTGATCTAGATCCTCCTTGTAAGCATGTTATTTTTGATGTATTCTTTTCTAGTAGTTCAAATACAACATTAGTCTGTATCTGTTTCATTCTTTAGTATCTTAACCTCAAATAACTTATCACCTATTGTATCAAGCTCCTGTCTTTCTATATATCCTCTTTTCTTTCCTTTGGTTTTTAAGTAGAATAGAATCTCTGCAGTCTTACCATCTTTTATGTTAGATAATAACTGGTGTTCTGCAAAGTCTAATAGACCTTCTCTTACTTCCTCAACCTTTCCTGAGAACTCTTTTTCTTTCATCCAATCATAATAGGTCTGTCTGCTAATTTGAGCAGCATCACATGCCTTACTTACATTCCCTAATTTAGATGCAAACACTTCTAAAAATTTTCCTTTATCCTTTGCCATTTCCTTTTTTGTCTTTTTTATGTCAAGTTTGTAAAGTTTGTAAACTCTCCTCTTTCATGTTTATAATAGCCTCCTCATACATTTCTTTAACAACTGTTGATAACTTTAAAAGATTCTCCTCAGACAAATACTTAAGTTTTGGTTTAATAAAATCTATTCTTTGAGATGCAACATCTTCCTCTAATTCAATTATGACTGCATGAAACCAATCATCTAAATTCTTGTTATAAGATTTATATATATTAAAAGATTTAAGACTATGAATTACACTTGCATGTGTTATCTCATATCCATGCTCAGAACACAAGTCTTGAATTTCCCTTAGATTAAACCTATAGAAATTTCTTAGAATAGTATATAGTAATGACCTTACCTCTACTACCTCTCTTCTTCTTGTGTTTTGAAATATGTTTATGTTTGATAGTGTTTCTATTTCATCTATCAGACTTCTGATCCTACTCTTAGTTCTCATCATTTTTATTTATTTATAATGTTTTGGGTAATCTTGTTCTTTTAAAAGGCACTTCTTCTTTTCTCTTTGATCTATGAACTTAATATATCTAAACTGCCTTAGGTTTAATCTTTTAGCCCTTTCCTTGTTCTCTTGCAGATACCTAGCCTCACCTTCATATCTTTTAGATTCCTTTGATACTGTCATTGTAATATTATGATAAACATTCCCTTCTAATTCCCAAAAGTTACTTCTATGTTCCCCATAATAAGAAAAAGTACAGGCTTGATAAACTATGCCAAAGCCACCACATCTTTCATCTGCAAAAGATTGTATCCATTTTATTTTAGGATATTTTCTTCTTATATATTTTATTGAATAACTAATAGCCCTACTTTCTGGGTATTCAAGTTTTATTTTATCACTTAGCCACATCCTATTTAGTTCTAAGTATTGATTAGTCTCTGTCCCTTCTACAACACTTGAGCAACTAGCTGGATTCATAGCATAACCATACTGAAGTACACCAACTAACTCTTCTTCTTCATACACCCCTAGATGTATATAGGTAAGATTATAAAACTTCTTACTATAATGGTTTTCTTTTATTATCTTATTAGCTAGGTTTCTTTCTATAACCCTAATAAAGAAATTATCACTTCCAAAGCCTATAACTTCTTTATGACCAAACAAAGTGTCTTGTATTGAAAATATGTAACTTTTTTTAATCTTTCCCATTCTTATCTATGTAATCCTGTAATGCTGCTAAAGCTCTCCATGCTACTTTTGCTAAATGTGATACACCATCATCATCATCTTGCTTTGCTTGCAGTAGATGTCTAGCTAAAGCATCTAGGTGATCCATACTCTTACTCTTATCCCAATGTAATGGTTTGCCTTTATGATGTTGGTCATTTCCAATCTTACTCACTCTTGATACTTCCATTAAAGCATCAGGAAAGTAATTTATAACTCCAGTCCAAACTGGATAATCTTTTCTACTCATAATTTCTCATTCTATTTTTTGTCTTTTCTAATGGTCTTAGATTAGTAAAGTGATTTATTAATTCAAAGTCCTCAACATCATGACATCTAAACAACTCTATCTCATGATCTACTTCCCAATAACCTCCATAATTACTCCAGTTCATATTCTCATCAAACTTACTTTCAATGTATCTTCCTAAATACTCTCTTGTACATCCTAATATTTCCTTATAGCTTTTGTTTACTTTTAAACTTTTCTTTTGTTTAAACTTAGATGCCCTAGACATTAGATTCTTGTACATTCTTTTAACTGGATCTTTTCTTTGATTTCTTACAAAATTTCTATTATATTCTCTGACATGATTTCTATTGTTCTCTGCCCATGTCTTATTGTAATTTCTTTTACAGTCCTTACATCTATTATCATATCCATCTTTACTGCTTGTCTTTTTATGAAACTCAAATCTTGGTTTCTCTATCTCACATCTGCAACAAACTTTCATTATCATCTATCCTGCCTTTCCAGTAAATATATAAAATAAAAAATTAATTGCCATAGCACTCCAAAATGCAAACATTGGAAATCCATAACAGAAATACCTGAGTACTCTTTGTTGGAAATCTATGTCTTTCTTTGTAGTTCTTAGGTAATATCTTAAATCTTCTTTTGGTATGTAATGTTTCATAATTCTATATTTAAATAATACTGATCTAAATCTGCTTCAGTCATAAACCATTCCTCATAAATTTCTAAAGCTCTATACACTTTTGCAGCACCTCTTAAGTAAAACTCCTCAGTAACTTGAGCATATCCTATATCAAGTGATCCTTTGTCTATAATAATAAAGCCTATATTTTCAGGCTGAATATCCCAAACCTGACCATAGATAAATGCTTGAGCATCATATCCATATTTATCAGCTGAATACTTCCATCCCTCTATTGAGCTTGTGCTTTTCAGATCATACATTGTTGAGTTGTTTCCTAATATATCTGCCTTAGCTCTAAATGGGAAATCAATACCTGACTTAGATCTAATTGTATCTACTTCTGCTACTTCAAAATCTGAGTTGTTTAGTTTTTCTAATACCATTTCATTTCTAAGTAAAGCATCAGCTAATCTTTCAGCATCATGTTTCTCTTTCATAGTAAACACCTTGCCATGTTCAGCAACTGCCTCTTTATATTTCTTTGTATTCTTTGATTGTACATCTACAAAAATCTGCTCCTGGAACACATGATTCTCTAATACACAAGCATGCACCAACCATCCATCCCTTAATGCTTGAGAACTTGGTGATCCATACTCCATAATATGTTTGTATGTTTTAGGTGAGGATAATAAGTTTTTAACTGCTGATGAACTCAATGCAAACTTTGATAGGTAGCCATAATAATAATCATCATCATATGCTTTTGTTACCAGTTCTTCTTGGTCATATGTTTTACCATCTAATAGTGTTATTTTTTTCATTCTTCTAATTTTAATTCTAGGTTAATATATAATGTTCTATATGCTACATGATAATTCTTTGAAACTACCATTGCATATAAATCTATGGCTTTGAAATTGACAAGTACATCCTCATACATGTTAGGTAACTTATCAAATGTCATAAACATAAAGTTTATCTGATCAATGAATAGTCCTTCAATTTCTTCCTGAGCAGCAAAGTATATACTGCTATCTTCTAGGAGTAAATCTACTGATAATTCAATCCTCTTTGCTCTCTGCTTTTCTAGCTCTTTCAACTGCTCTTATTTTATCTGATCTATATTCATCTATACTTAGCATTAATAAATGCCTATCATTTTGTAATTCATTTACATAAAGCTCTATGTTAAGCATAGCCTCAGTAAACTTATTTAAGTTTTCATTATCAGGCTGAGTAGCTCTCCACTTGCTAAGCTGATTATTTACTAATTCTGAATTAACTAAATACTGTAGATCTTTTAAGTTGTCTAGTTTTTTACTGACTAACTCTCTATCAAAATCTTTTGCTTTAAATGTTGTATTGAAATCTATGTTTTTCATATGGTTTAATGTCTTTTTCTTTAACTTTTACTATCTGATCTTTGTTTCCTTTTCTAGTATATAAACAATGATAATCAGATTTGTGTTTACATACATCTTTGAATCTTTTAATATACTTAACTAATTCTAATCTATCATAAAAAATATAAGTATTAATATCTAAATATTCTATTACCATATATTTTGCCTTTCCATATAGAGATCCTTTACCTCCCCAAACATTCTTAATCTCTAACCAAACTGCATCTGTATTTTTATCTCCTTTTAAATCTACTGGAGTATTCTCTCCAACAATAAAATCTACATGATCATACTTGTCAACTCTAGCTGATGTTTTTACAGCACCAACTCCTATTTCATTCATGAAGGTTCTAAACTTTTCTTCAGACAAAGATCCTTTCTTCCAGTTCCCTTCATTTTCATAGCTACTTGGCTTGAACACCATTAGCAAAAACTTTTTTTAAATCAGCTATCCAGTTATTTATTACATCAATCTTTTTAGCTCCACCACATCCACAAGGAATATTAAAATTGTGATAAAAATACTTTGCATGTAATTCATATACTATTTGCAAATCTCTATCACCAAAACCAGTTTCTATTATTTCAAGGAACTTATCAAATGATTGGTAATCTATTTCAATCATCTTTTGTTTTACTTGTTCACTATAACTTCTCAATGCCATTTTTTGTAATTTTATATTTATTCATTTCATCTTGTCTTTTATCACAACCACAATCTTTGTAACCAAATAATGTAGCTACAGATTTTGCTATTGTCTTTCCATAACCAAAGGTTATTTTTCTGATAATTAATTCTACTAAATCTCCCAGTTTCATAATCCTATTTTATTCTTTAATAACTTCTTAACTTTTGTATATGTATTATACAAACTAATATAAGTAATTGTAGATTTTCTACTCAGCTCACTAATCTTAGTTCCACTTGCTACAATTTCAAATACTCTCTGATCATACCAATGTAATTTATTAAACTCTTTGTTAAACTTATCCTCTATTTTTTTAAACTCAACTTCTTGTGATCCTTCAATGTTTTGTAATATCTCTGTTCCAATATAATTAACTTTGCTTTGTTTCTTTTTAAGTTGGAGAAACATTGTATAAAGAATCTTCCAAATGTAATAGTAATTAAGATCATCATCTTGTCCTTCTTTTCTGTAAATTATATCAGTTCCTTTAACATTACAAATATAATCTAGTTTAATATACATTTCCATTACTAAATCTTCAGCATAGTATCTGCTCAAACCAAAGCTCTTACAGATGTTAATCCATGTGCTATGTTTTTGAAATGCTTTCTCTAGTATATTCATCTATTAAATCCTTCATGTTTTCTCCTTCAATACTATAACCTACATTATTAATCACAGATCTCATTTTTATTGGTGATTGAAATGTTGTAGGCATACCACCAGTTGATGTGTCTTTTATTTTTAATACATGTAATTCTGTAATCATCCAATCCAAAGGATGCTGAACCATTCTATGAATAGAAACAAAAAAATTAGGTCTATTTGAGAACTTTCCCCCTCCTTCACAATCTGAAAATTTAGGACATACAGGATAACCTGCATATTCATGATGAGCAGAATGCACTTTTCTCAAAGCCTCAGTTACAGCATGTGTAGTTAACCATAATGCTACTTTATGTTTATGACAAAATAATCTAAATTCAGAGCATACAGTATAATCATATTCATGACCTCCAACACTTCTAAATAATTCTCTGTCTTTTGCTAGTGAGTTATAAGGATCAATTAGGAAACCATTGTAATCCCATGACTTTTTAATATCAGATCCTAGTTCTAGTAGAGTTTTATAAGTTTGTATATCATCAATTGCTATAAACTTAAAATGTGAGTCCACCCATTTACTCTCCTTTTCCAATACATCTTCATCAATCTTGTTAATAGGCAGACCACACTTAAACTCTATGATTCTTTTAATATTACTGTAAACTTCATTTTCACTACTATAGCACAACCATCTAAGTCCATGCCTATAAGAATATAAAAACATTAAATAGAAACAATAATGTGTTTTACCAACATTACTATGTCCTAAAAATACTCCAAATTCTTCCTTAAATCTAAAATATGTATCAAATGATTTAATACCTAGACCTAACCCCTCTTTGATTTCACCATTTCTGATTTTATGTATGAGTTCAAGTTGGGATTGCATGTCTAGAATCATTGTTTATTTATTTTAGAAAGGAACTTCATCAAGTTCTCTATCAGGATTGTGATCAGTTGTTGTAACTTTTTTCTCAGGTATAAATTCTGAGAATGGAATATACAGTTTACCATTCTTACTTTTTAAAACATCCATGTTAAGATAACCATTATTTTTATTATAGAAATCTTTAACATATGGATCTTGGAGAAATTGTGTAAATCTTTCCACACTTAATCTCATTTTTGTTATTACAAAGTCTTTAGGAGATTCCTCTACATAAACACCTGCAACAAAATCAGGTTTTGCCATAATTATTCAGGTTTAGTTAATAATTCTTTATATATAATATTAGCAGCACTAGCAGCTTGATTAATCATCTTTTGTTGTCTAACTGAAAAGATTAATTGCTTCCCATTGTCCTCTGTTTTATCATCATTATATTTCTGAAATTCCTGAGAAAATATAAACTGACTAACATTATTCCATGCAACACTTCTAGAAATAGATTCTTGTTGTGTCATTCCTCCTCCTACTGATGCCTTTTGTACTGGTGTGTTCTGTACTGGTGCATCTTGAGGTGTCTGTTGTAATTTAGCATAATTTTTATCTTCATCTAAGGTGTAGTAGATAACATCTCCTACTTTTCTTTTGAATTCACCTATAGCTGAAAAGTTTGGAATATCTCCATTAGCTAATTCTATTGTGTATTTATTAAAAGTTTGAGTCCCATTTGACCAACTTCCATTTGCTGCAATTGATTTAATTGTACTAGTTTTCATATTCTTGAATACCATCAAAGGTATGATTTAAGTTATTAATTTGATTCTCTTTTTTTTTTAAAGATGTAAGCTCCATTCTTTGCATCATGATTTCATGATTAAGAGCTTTTGTTAATCTGTGTAGATCAACATTCTCCTCAATTTGTTCTCTAAGTTGAGTTCTGAGGTGCTTTACTTCTATATTAAGTACTGTGATTTTACTGTCTTTAGCAGTATCTTCTTCTCTTTTATTTTTATATATGCTCATAAATTAAATGTTTTTTCTTACAGCTAATATAGTAATAATATTATAAACTATTATAGTTTGTCTAATAAAGTTTTATAATGTTCTATCATTTCTTCTAAATCTGTAATAGAGTATTTAGCTGTTTCCCTTGATTTCTGTAGTAGTTCACTAGACTTATCTGTATTATATTTATCATTTAAAAATAATGCAAACTTATATTGTTCTCCTGATCTAAATGTATTACATCCTGCACATTGAGCAGCTACATTTTCTTCATCCCATCTAGTTATCATATGTCTCCTACTCATAAAATGACCACAATGAACTTCTTTTATCTTTAATTTCTTTCCACAAGTACAGCATTGACAATAACCTGTTTTATCAGAATCTCTAGTCCTAACATATAGACTGAATATCCTATCTAACTTTCTTACTAATGTTTTTCTTTTAACTTTTCTTGCCATTTGAATAAGGTACAAAAAAAAAGAGACACCTGCTATCACCTAAGTATCTCTTTATTCCATGTTGGATTTGTGTTTCATAAGCATCAAGTTTTATTTATTAAATCTTGTAGTATTTCTACATTGTTTTTATATCCTGATTTTTCTCTACACCAGTAATCAGCATGAGAATACTCCTCAAAACATACAACTATAGTTCCCAAAGCATAACCATCTAAAAATGATTGTACTGCATTAGGAAATGCTAATCTGATTAATACTGTAGCAGGATAATTTCTCTCCATATTGAGATTCATACCATCTTCATTCAAGTATAGACAATTATTGAGGTCTAAATTTAAGACTTGTATGTTACCACCTACTTCCTTTTGTAGAAGTTCTAGTGTTACTTCTTCAAGTTTTCTAGCTAAGTGTTTTACCTTTCCACTTGTATCTATTGAGTACCAGTTTCTTAGGATTCTTTCTGACTTTGTTTTATTATTTGTATTGAATATTGAAAAATTTAAGTTAAATATTTAGTTTGTTAAATTAATAACATGACAATATTACAAACTTATTTACAAACTACCAAATGTTTTTAACAAAAATATTATTATACTCTATATTTAGTGTATTATATATATAGTACTTATTATAGTAAGTATATTATAATAGTAAGTATATATTAATTATATATATATATTAGAGAAAAGGAAATGGTAAATTATTCATCTCAAATAATTGTTGCTTTTTCTGATGAGATCCATCACAATATCCATCTTTATCTGTAGATTTACCACATTGACATTTTACTTTCTTAGTTTCTTCTTTCATTACAGTTTATTTATTTTTTCAAATGATCTGCCTCCAAAATAAGCTCCATAAATTAAAAGCATTAGTTGATTTATAATATCTAAATTATATTCTAAGAAAAATCCTGATGCATATACTAATGTAAGAAACACTAATGTTAATGGTCTAACATTTTTTGAAAGCCAACTATCAGATAGGTTGTCAGATTCCCATCTTCTTGTTACAGCATCCATTTCAGCCATATCAAACCTAAGCATCTCTAAGGCTATATCTTTATCCTTTTGAGCTAGTGTATCATCTTTAACTATAAGCTGCTTTAATACACCTAAAAACCCACTATTTGGTATGCTTTCTGCTACTGTCTGAAACACTCCTGACTTTCCCAGTAGAAAATGACCTAGTTTTGTCTCCTTGAACTTCTTTTTGTTTTGCTTTTCTTTGCTCATAATGCTTATACTTTACAAGTCCAGTAACATCATCTTTATATGCCTCTAAAACTTGGTTTCTATTCTTACCTTCTCTATAAGATACATGTACCCAACTAGGAGAATCTTCACCATGCTCCCAAAGCAATGAATCAAATTCTAATTCATCCTTAATAAAGTCAAATATTTGTTTGTTAGAAATAGATGTATGATCCATATCTATATCTATTGCTTGTCCAGTCATATGTAAACTAGTCTTACTAGCAAATTTTAAAGCTCTATTAAGCTGTTCTGATCTATACATGCTAGAAACATATACTGGCTTATCAAAATGGTCTCTAATAGGCTGAAATAGCTTCTCTGCTGTTACCTTTAAATTCTCTATGTGTTCTTTTGTAGGTTTGTTATCTATTCCTACTCTCTTTGCAGTTTCTGATCTTACTGCTTCAGCTAGTGTTAAGTTCTTGCTTAGTTTCATCTACTACATTTTTATTTTTCCTAACCACTTATTCCAAACAGTTGCAACTTTATTATTGAACTGCTCTAATTTGGTTGCTAAATATCTTAAAATTCTTACCATTTATTTTTTTTTTAAAAGTTGAATTATTTTGATTGATGTATAAACTAATGTAACTATAATAAGTAAACCTTGAAGCCATGAATTAATCTCATTAATTGTTAGAATTATTGTTACAAAACCTAAGATAGATGGTTCAAAGTCAAAAGTCATTTTAATTTATTTTAGTTGCCCAGTAGATGTATAATCTTGTATCTGAGTTAAGACCTTGAGTTACCCCTCCTGATGTGATTGAAAACCCTGTTGAAGTTATGGTAATGTTTGGTGAAAGACTATCAGATGTTTCAGAATCAGAGTTGTCAGGATTTAAAAATCCACCATTAGTAATACCTCTTACTGTGTCATATACTGTCCAATTAGAAGTGCCAAATGTAGATTTTATGAATACATAGTTAGGCTGAAATCCAACTGCAATTGATTGCCCAGTAGTTCCATCTCCTGTGTAGCTCCCAAACTTTGAAAAGTTATCAATACTTTTAAAACAATATGCTATGTTAGTTATAGGTGAAGTAGAAGTATAATTGGGATTAAAAACTGTATCATTAACAGTATTAAATAAATAAGTAGCTGATGCTTGTGCATTAGGCAGGTTTAACCTCATAAACTCATTCAATCCCATTGCACTATGATATACATACCAATCTTCTGTTGTGCTTGTAGCTTTAAGAATAATCATATCAGGTGCTGAACCTAACCCATGTCCAACTGTATTTGAACTACTAAAAGTACTTGGAGTTGAATATTGAACTATACTCATTCCTAAATCAGCATTTACTTGAACTGTTGAGTCTATATTTGTTCCATCTGTATTTGATGAAGTTGTACCTCCATTTATTTTCCAACACCATGCTATATAGGTGTTGTTATTACCATTAACAGCAGGATCATTTCCTAAAGTAAATCCATCAGCATTAAATGATTTTAGTCTTGTAGTTGAATCTGTTCCTTCTGCTGAAGTTAGATTAGTATGTAAAAATTTACTTGAACCTCTTGTTGAATCATAAAAGTAATGTTGTTCACTGTTATTCCTACCTTTAATCCAAATTATGTCAGGCTGAAAACCTAATCCAGTAAATGATCTATTGGAATTGGAATTTCCACTGTAAGCAATTGCATTAAAACCTACAGCACCCTGCTCTGCTGCTACACCTGCACCTATCAGTCTTTTATTTATACCCATTTTTAAATGTTTGGGAAATCAAATGTAATAACCTCTGCTTTAGTAGTTAATGCATTGATTTCTGATTCTACTTCATTTGCTATACTTCTTAATGATTTCCTTGCATCATTTATTTTTTGTGGTATTTCTGATCCATTATCTGCTTTTCTTATAATGTACCAATCAGTTTTTGAAAGTTCATTTATAACTCTATGTTTAAAATTATCTATCTCTCTTTCTTTTAACTCTGATAATGATTGTACCCATGTTTTTTCAGATATATCTTTTTTAAATACCCTACCCTTTAAATCCCAATAGATTTCACCTAAATTGTGTATTTTGCTATTATAGGAATCATCAATAATTACATTAAAAAGACCATTATCTTCCATTTCACTATCACTCCAACCTTTTATGTTATAATGTAATCCAGTTGAGGATCTAAATGAATTAGGTAGTGATTGATATAAGGTTATTATTTCATTATTTTTTACTGCTTTCATAATTTATGCTACTTTATTAATTGTTGCAAATTGTTCTGTGTTTCCATTTGTAGAAACTATACTTATTAAATTTTCTCCAGTACCATCATAAGTACTTGCATTGGTTAACTCTTTTACACTTGAAGGTAAAGTTAGTGTATAGTTTCCACTAATAACTAAGTTTATCTGCATACCAGTTGAAACACCAGTAAATGTTAAAGTTGTGTTTGCACTTAATGTCTTTGTAAATGTTTGTGCTGATGTCCAATCTACTGATGTACCAGTTAAAGCTGCTGCTTCAGTAAACTCTACACCTAATTTAGAATAGGTAACATTATCATCAGCTATTTTAGCTGTAGTTATATTAGCATCTAAAACTTTAGCAGTTGTAATGTTTGCATCAAGGATTTTTGCTGTTGTAACATTTGCATCTACTATAGAGGCAGTTACTACTGAATTTGCTGCTAACTGGTCAGCTCCTACAGCATCATCTGCTATTTTAGCTTGTGTTACTGCATCATTTGCAATAGTTAATGCTGTTGCTCCAGTAACATCACCAGTATGAGTTTGATTATAAAGATTAGTAGTTCCTTGTGTTAAATCATCTGTGTCTTTAGTTCCAAACCTAGTGTCAAATCTAGCATCAGTATAATACAGATTTGTGTTTTCTGTAATATCTGCAGTATTTAGAGTTATGTTAGCTGATCCATCAAATGAAACACCTGATATTGTTCTTGCTGTTTGTAGAGCTGTTGCAGTTGCAGAATTTCCTGATGTAGATCCTGAGCTTCCAGTTACATTACCAGTAACATTACCAGTTAAGTTTCCAGTAATTGTTCCACTTGCTGATATTGTTCCAACACTTATGTTAGGAGTTCCAGTTAAGTTTGCTGCTGTACTAGCTGCAATTCCTAAACCATCTACATAAGCCTTAGTTATTTTACCCTGAACTTCTGAAGTACTAGCTCCAGTATAAGTAAACACTCCATTTGAATTATCATAAACTAATGATCCTATTCCTGATGTTGCTGCTGAGAAATCTGTTAATCCTATTCCACTTGAAGTATTATTTAATGTTAGAGTTCCTGCTGTATCATCATAAACTGCACTAATTCCAGTTCCTCCTACAATTAAATTATTACCAACTTGGTCATCTACTCTTTCATTTGTAAAATACTGATTAGTTGAACCTTCAGGAACATCATCTGAACTTACTTGTCCTGCTCCAGTTCCAAAGTCAATTAAAGTATCATCAATTGAATCTGCTTTTATGCTAACAGCTCCACTAGCAACATCAAAGTGATTAGATGAGAAACTTGCAACACCTTTTGCACTTGTAGTTGCATCAGTACCTGCAATAGTTAAGTTAGGATAAGTACCTCCATTTGCTACACCATTTGAACCAGTTACTGAAACTGTTTGATCAGGAGAATCATTTGTAATTGTGAAATTTGGATATGTTCCACTTGTAGTTATGCCAGTTCCACCAGTTAAGGCTACTGTTTGATCAGGTGCTGTGTTAGTTAATGTTAAACTACCTGCAGCATCATTATATACACTTGAAAGACCAGTAGATGCAACTATTAAACTAGCTACTCTATCATCAGTTCTTTCATCTGTGAAATATTTGTTACTTCCCTCTGCAAGATCTGAAGTAGTTTTAGATGATAAATCTAAATTTGCACCAGTCTGTAAGTTTACTCTTGCATCTGCTCTTGCATCTGTAAAATATAAATTTGTCCCCTCAGGTAGGTTAGTTGTAGATTTTGCTGAAAATGCTGAATCAAATCTAGATTGAGTATAATAAAGATTAGAACCTTCTGTGATATTACTTGTAGATAATGAGATATCAGCACTACCATTAAATGCAACACCTGCAATATTTCTAGAAGTTAGTAAAGTTGTAGCTGTACTGGAATTTCCAGTTAATGCACCAGTAAAACTTGTAGCTGCTACAGAAGTTAATCCACTTATATTAGGATTTAATGAGATTGTTAATGCATTACCAGTAGAATTAGTAGATATTTCATTTGCTGTTCCTACTACTGATAATACTTCTGTATTTAAATCAATAGCTTGTTGTCCACCTGCATCACCTTGAAAGTCTAAATCTTGAACTCCTAACTGAGAATCTACATATGCTTTAATTGATTGCTGAGTAGCTAATGCTGTAGCACTATCTGAACTCATATTATCCTCATCCTTGAAATCTGCTATAGTAATTACTCCATCTGAAAGAGATCCAAATGTCAAAGTTCCTGAAACTGTTGTATTTCCAGTTATATTTCCACTCAAAGCTCCAACAAAGCTGTTTGCTGTTATTGTTCCAGTTGCTGTTAGATCTCCAGTATTGTTCATACTGATTCCAGTCTCTGTTCCTAATCCATCAGATAGAACTTTTAACTGAGAGGTCAATCCATCATTATCTCCTACCTTAATAAGTGAATCATAACTGGATGCTATTGATATTCCTGTTAAACTACTTGCCATTTTGTGTTATTTTAAATTTTTTATTTATATATCTCATTAACTTTATAATGTTCTTTTGCTTAGGTTTATATATTTTCATTCTTATCATACTATAAAACCCATCCTTGAAAAGTTGGTTCATCTCTATCAGGATATATATCATCATTTGTGTTAGATGTATATTCAGGATATGAAGTTTGATTAAAATCCATATAGGAAATAAACCTCCTAGTGTAATACTCTGCCATTGTTCTTTCCTTTTCAACTAGGAAATCTATCTCATTCTTACTAACTGTTTCTGCATTTTCTGAAACATGTTTAAATATCCCTCCATTCTTTATTTGATAAGCTCCAAAAGGTAAGAAATCAACCATTGCATAATGAATAAGCATAGGCTGAACATAATCTATTAGTAATGTTTCATAAACAGTACCTGCAATAGTCTTTGCACTTATTAAAGATGCTATTTTATCATATAAATCTGTACCTAAATAATGCTGAACATGTATCTCTTGTGCTATAGAGATGAAATGCATTAGCTTATCAGCTTGTACATTACCATCTATTATAGTATTTTGTACTAAATCATTCCTATTTATAAATAATACTGTTGCTGCCATTGTTATCTAGGTTTTAAAAATCCATTGTAATTCATGTCTTTAGGTTTTTCAGCTACTTTTTTAGCATTTTTCTCAGGTGTAAATCCACCTGCTATAGTACTAGCTTCAGCCTCTGTTATTCTTTTATCATTAGTTAGACCTTTATTAGGTAAAAACTCCCCTTGATCATTTCTTTTTCTAAAGTACACCACTCTATTCCATGCATGATGACAGTTTCCACCACCTTTGTAAAGCCAAATTGAATAAGTATCAGCACCTCTTGGTCCCCATCCTGCATTAACTACTTGATTATCCATAGCTATTATATCTTCTTTTCTATATATCTTTTTAGCTTTTAACATTTCTAAACAAAATGGTCTAGTGTTTGCTTGTTTTACTCCTGCATATCTATATCTTACTTTAAATAATCCTTTATCTTGCTCACTTTTACTAGCAGGTTTTGCTGATCCAGTACTGACAGTAAGTTGTAACATCTCATTTTGCTTATCATCCTTTTCATAATTAACTGAATCTTCAGATATTACCTCCCATGTATCAAGATCTTCATCTTCTCCCATGTCAATTAACAGCTTTGCCACATCTTTTGTTAGATGATCATAAGGTCTGTGTACCTTCATTTGCTTTTTTAAACTTAATTTCTGTCCAGTTTCTTCTTCTCTTGTTTCCTGATCTGTAACATTTGTTAAATCTGTAAACTCTAAAGGTTGTAATGTTTTGAAATATAGCTTTAATGATATATCATTGAATTCTAATATCTTATCAAAGGCATCAATCATAAGGTTTTGGTATGGTCTTATTACCATATTGTCCATAAGTACAGATGCTTTCTCCATTTCATCAGCATTATTACCCAAACCAGTATTGTTTTTAATACCTAAAAGCATAGGAGAAACAACTCTGTGAGATACTAATATCTTTTCTTGTGATTCAGTACTTAAAAATTGATATTGATTGTGTGCATCAGACAACTGTATTGGTTCTATAGTTGCTTGAGATTCTGTATTGTCATTAAATGATAGTATAAATCTTCCTGCATTAGTTGATCCAGTAAACTTTTCAGCTATTCTTCTTTCAATGATTGATCTTTCTTCTTCATTTGGTATTCCATTATTCATGTTTATAATCATAGAAGGTGATAAACCATTCTTAATGTTGTTCATATGGAAGTTAGATACCTCAGCCTCTAGCTCTGCATATTGTAATCCACCAGTATATGCAGGAGGACTATAGTAATAGTAACCTGCTTTGTAAGGTTTAATAAATAATATCTCTATATTCTCTTTAGATGTACCAAATGCAGGTATTCTCTTAAGCTCATCAGATGACTTGTACTTGCTCCAATCAGGTGAATAGTAGTATCCTTCTATTTTACCTTTATCAGAGCTTATTTCAGCCCTTAAAGTTTCTACTGGCATATGTTCAATCTGTACTATCTGCTTTCTTCCCTTACCATAGATAATTTGTATTGCTGCACCACCCATTAAGTAGTAATCATAAATAACTTTCTTGATTACATCCTTATTCATTAAGCTAATCATCTTAGCATACTGATCAGGTTTTGCTTGGCTATTTAATGCATCTAATCCTCTGCCATATATCATTTCTGATATCCCATTAATACAGGCATGATTAGTTGGTGAACCCATAAAGGTGTCTATTAGGTATTGATAGTAATTGTTGTCCTCTCCATACATTACAAAATCCTTTCTTGGATCTTCTATGATTTTAGGTGAGGTATAAGTTGCTAACTTTAATACTCTAATATCTCCTTTAAATTTTTCTTTCCTATGTTGTCTGCTCATAATTATCCATTATATACTTTATAAGTGTTATCACCTGATGTACTTGCATCATATAATCCTTTAATTGGATCATAATATTCTGATGCCCTTTGTGAAATAGTCTGATCTGTGCAAAAAATTCTATCTTTATATATTATCTGTTTAACTTCTTCTCTTACAGATTCCCATTTACTATTTGCTAAGTTCCATTCTTCTTGTGCTGTTGCCCATGTTGCACCAATAGGTGTAAGAGCTTCATTCCAATTAATAGTAATGTCATTCCAAAGCTCAGTAACTTTGTTCCAGTTAGATCCTAATGAAAACAATTCTAATTCATAAAACTTACCTTCTTCTAAAACTAATGCAACACTTATATCACCAAAATCTCCTAGCTTACCTATTCCTACTTCCTTTGTTTGAGTTAGATTAGTTTCTTCATCCCTTATAACTAAACTTCCTGAGATTACAAATTTTCTAGGAATAAACTGAAAAGTCTGAGCTGATGTTGCTGTACTTAGAATTACCATACCTATATAATGATATTTATTTAATTTTTTATAAAGTGTAAGATTTTTTTATAAAAAAAAAGGAGACCTAAAAGATCTCCCTTAATTAGAAAAAAACACTTAACTATTATGATGTAGGAAAAGTACTGATTTGTGTAGTACTTGCTAATGCAGTTACTACAGTTGGTGTAACAAATGATGGAGGTGCTTTTTCAAGACCTTCAAATGTCAGATTGAATCCATTAAAGTCTCCCATTGCTGCTCCAACTGTAAAATTTCCAGTATTCAAAGTAGCTCCATTCACCTGTCCAACTAATAAGTAATTATCATCATTATCAACAACTACTATATGTGGTCTGCCAACTGCTAACAACTTAATTTCTTCACTTGTTGCTCTATCATAATACTGTAATTGTAAAGTTAAGGTTTCTGTATAAAAAGTAGTACCATTTTCAGTAGAACTTGTTACAGTAGTATCTAAGTTTGATGTTCCTCTTAAATCATACTCAAAGAAACTAGGTGTACCACTAAATGCAGTTATTAATCCTGCTGATTCAGTAATTGTTCCTAATGTTCCAAAGTCTGCAAAGTAAACTGTTTTTAGACCTCCTGCTTTATTTCTACATGGTACTATTCTACCTGAAGTTATATTACAACTCATATTATTTTATTTTATTTTGTAAGTATTAGGAGGCTATTACACCTCCTATTTACTTGGATTATTAACTCTATTAATTATGCTTGGTAAAGAACTATCTCATTACCTAATCCATACTGGATTCCATATGCAAACCTTGCAACAAATCTAGCATTTCTATCACCTAATGTTTCAGAAGTGTCAATTACTCTAATTTCATTCATATCTGATAATACAGAAGTTCCAAAGTATAAGTTTGAAGTCTGTGCTATTGCCATTGTGTTTGTTGACATACCTGATGCCATAAAGATAGGAATACCATCAAAAGTTAATGCTTGGTTATTATACCACATTTGACCTCTGTTTTCATATCCACCTCCAAAACCTAAAGCTAGACCACCTAATGCTCTAATGTAGTTTTTCATTACATCTTTAGAAACATATAATTTAAGATCATCCTTAGCATAGATTGTATTTGGACATAAATCTAAAGTAGCTCCCATTTTTGCAACAACATTTGCTGCTGTAATTGCTACTGGATTAGGCACATCAATAATATCTGCATCTGCAGCCCATAATGTTTCATATCCATCTATCTCTCCTGCATTTCCTGTTACTCCAGTCCATATATTTGTTTCAACACTTGCAGCAATTTGATCTGCAAAGTTAGCAATTATAAAGTCTGAAAAAGATGAAGGCATGTTAGTAAATGCACTTACTCCTAATTCTGCTGATTCCCATGAATCTACAAATTGCTTAGTACAAAAAGTAGTATTTACTTGAAATTCCTCAGTTTGTAATACTCTTTCTGTGATTGCCACAGTTCCTTGATCATCATAATCACAAGTACTGTTTTTAATTAATCCTGATGCAGCTACCTTTTGTATAACACTCTTGTGTTTTACATTTGGCATAACAGTTACTCCACCATTCTCTAGTGTTGTTCCTGAAAGTAAAGAGCTGGCTATATAAAGTTTAGCACTAGCACCAGCATAGCTAGTTGTTATTGTTGGTTTACTCATTTTTTTTGAATTTTAAAATTTATTTTTGACTTATTTTTTTGATAATTCTATCAAGACTGGTTTCCATTCTGTTTGATGAAAATTGAAACTCCATCTCTTTAGATTTTGACTCAGGACTGTGTGTTATTGGCTGAGCAGCAGGTGTTGCTGATAATTCAGTTTCTAACTTTTTGATTTCCTCTTTATGTGTTCCTAAAACTTCTGATAGATTGGTTCTCATTTCCTCTACCATTGATTTTAGTTCATTAAATTCCTCTTTTGATGGATAATTTGTAGCTAAATCTTCAGCCTTAACATCTTCTTTAGATGTTTCAATCACTTCTTCCTCTACTTCTGTAGTTGAAATAATGCTATCTATTAGACCTTCTTCTTTAACTACAACTGATCTTCCATCTTCCAAAGTATATTCACCTATTGGCATTGGAACTCTGTCATCTGAAGTAACAATAAAGACTTCTCTGCCACTTTCAAATGCTTCAGATTCAATGACTGTTCCATTTTCCAAATTTAATGTGTCAAGTGTAACTTTTTCAGCTTTCACTTCTACTTCTTTTACTTCTTTTGATAATTCCATACCTAGAATGTTTTTGATTTTACTAATTGTATCAGTTGCTTTCATGACTATATAATTATATTGATTAAAAAATTTATATTTTTGATTTAAGTTTGTGTGCTTCCAACTCCTTGTCCCCATATTGTTCCATCACAACATTCTATCCTGTAATTGTTATCATCACAGAGACATCCTCTTGTAGATCTAATAGGACTTGTGTATGATGGTGCTTTATCTCTCCTTTTATCTTTATTCATTTCCCTTGTTTATTATAAGATTTTAAATAATTGTCTGATCCTTTATTTTTTGATGTTTTAGACTTAGCATGAACTCCTTTTCTTTTAACTTTCTTTTTAATTAAAGTTGTAGAACTAATAAACTTATTTTTTAGCATTAGCTTTTAATTCATGTTGCTCACAAGGCATAAACCAATCCTTTCCTTCAATCTCATGCATATGATAACCTTCACATCCAATATTCATTGCTATTTCTTCAGCTTTTTCAAAAGAAGAATATGCTAATCTATCATCAATTATTGCATAGTTATCATCTATTATTTTAGTTTCTAATTTTATAAATACATCCTTAATTTCATCTAATTGTTGTTCTGCTAATTTTTCAGAAACTCCTTCTTTAGGACTTTCAGCTTTATCAGCAAAATAGCCTTCTATTGAGAACCCTTTAACAATACCTTCTTTAACATAATTCTTCCATACTTCATCTGAATCAACTCTAATTGATCCCATCCAAGTTCCAACTGGAACATCTTTAGTATTTTCATACAATCTACTCTTATCATATACCTCATCTTGAACTATCCAACTCTCAACTAGTGTTAAGCCTTTTAAGCTATACTGATGTTCTAAAGATGTGTTATGTTGATTGCCTTGTTTAAGGTACATCTGACTAGCTTTCTCTACAGTATCATTTGAAAAGTATATATAGTAATCTTCATCATCTCCTTTTCTCAAAATAGGTTTGTTAGGAATTAATACAGCACCTAACAGTATTCTTTTATCTTTTGATACTTCTGCTAATCTTATTTGCTCATCTTTTAATGCTACAAAGTTGCTTTGAATTGCAGGACTTTCTACAATGGAAATAGCATCTACTCCATTAAATTCTGTGTCCTCATCTAATATTAATTCTATAATCTTCATATTATTATAATCTTTAATTTGGTTTATTTATTAAATTCCTGCAACCATTACTCTATTTCTAGCCAACTCTTGTGCTGTTGTTACTTCCTCTGCTACAACAAATGCTTGTACTGGCTGACTCTGTTGCTGACCTATAGCTGATGCTAATTGATTAATTGGTGATGCTCCTACTACATTAAAATCAGGAGCTTGTAATTGAGGTACTGCTCCCTGTCCTCCACCTCCTTGTGCAATTCCACCTACACTAAGTACTGGTATTTGTGTTTGATTTATAGCTCTTATTTGAGTAAAACCAGTAGCTAAGACTGCAGCAACTCCTGCTATTTTTGCAAGTAATGGCAATGTCTTATCATCTAATACTTGTGCAGCACCTGAATATGTTGATATTATTGCATTTGCTATAGCTAGAGCTTTTCCTGCATGTGATCCCTCTACTGCTAATGCTAATCCTATAGCTGAAAATTGTAGAGCTATATCATACATTTTTTGTTCTTTCTTTTCTTGAAAATTTATTTCATCAGTTCCTGCTGCCAATAATATGTCTTGCCTTGCTACTATTTGTGCTAATTCTAATGATGCAGTATCATTGCCATATTGTTTAGCTAAAGCTATTAGTTTATCATATCTTTCATCTGACTTTCTAACTGCTAATTCTGTTTTTAGTTCTTCTGTTATTGCTAGAGCTTCTAACTCTCTTTGTTCAAATGATTTTAATGCTTCTTCTTGTGCTTTTATTTCTGTTTCTGCAGCTAATGTTGCAGCAGTATTTGCTGCAAGTTCTTCTGCTTTTAAAGCTAATATCTGACTTGTAACTTCTTTTTGTTTTGTTAATCTTGCAGTTTCAAGTGTGATTAACTCTGCTGTTAATTGTGCTTCAGCATCTAGATCTTCTTTTTTACTTTGACCAAAACTGTTTTGTAGTTTAAGATTGTCTAATCTAGTTTGTGCTAAATCTATTTCTTGATTTGTAATTGTTTCTTCTAATGCACTAGCATCTCTTAAAAAACCTATTCTTTCTTCTGTTGAGAACTTAGTTCTATCTATTGCTTTCTCTAATAAGTCTGCTCTTTCTCTATCTGCTTCAGCTCTATCAACAATTAACTTTCTTTCTTGCTTATTTGCTGCTGCTCTCACATCTGCTAATATCTGTGATTGTTTAATTTCTTTTGCAGTTTCTTTACCAAAATCCACAATACCTTCAACAGTATCACCAATGCTCTCTTTAAGGTTTTCAAACTCAATTATAGCTCCACCAATTTGTCCTCCAAAAATTTTACTTATTATTTTACCTGCACTTAAAATAGATTTACCTAAGTTTTCTAGTATGTCAATTGAATTTCCAACAATAACATTAAAACCTATCAATAACTTGTTGAACCTGTCCTGACCTTCTTCTGAATTTGTAAATGCTGCAGTTACAGATCCTATTCCAATTGCAAAAAGTCCAATACCACTAGCTATTAATGCTCCTTTTAAAGTTCTTAAACTGGCTACTGCTGTTTTTACACTTTTAACAACTCCTTTAAATTGTGTAATCATCCCACCAGTAAAAATATCACCAGTTTCAGCTACATCTTCCATATTTGTTTCTACCTGCTTAACTTCTTGTGCAGTTTCTTCAATGGCTTCATTAGCTTCTGTATTATCTACTTGAAAAAGTAACTGTATTTTCTTTATAACACTCATTTGTTTTTATTTATTTCCCAGTTAGCCATCCTCTTAGCAATCTTTAACCCTGCTTTCCAATTATCAGGAAGGAATTTAGAACCTTGTGCAAACTTTATATTGTCAGTTTCACCATTTACTATCTGTAGTAAATCTATAATATTCTTTAACATGCTATCTATATAATACTTAATTGAGAACTTTTTAATAATTCTTCATATTCTTTTTGATCTCCTTTTGCATCCCATTCATTTTCTCTCCACCATGAAGTAATGATATATTTAGTTCCCCTATTTACATTTGTACCTCCATGAGTCATATATTCATTTGGATGTCCATGTTGTAAATTGTTCCAAACTAGAGCTTTGCCTTGTTCAGGTTTGATTTCTTTTTTTAAATGAGGAAAGTTAGTATATCCACCTTCAAAATTGTGGTTTAAATACAACATAAAGGTGTATGTTCTGTTACCTGATGATAAACAATTCCTATCATATGAATCACCTTTAAAATAATCTTGATGATCTCTAAAATATTGACCTACTTCATACCTTTGTCCTTGTAATGATTCACCCTTTTTTATATTTAACCCTAAATACTTAGCTATTTTCTTATGTGTTGACTCTACTGTGGGATCATTGGCTACTAGATTAGCTGTGCAAGAAGTTCTAGCTACACTATACTCATTGGCTTGTTTACCTAATCCTACTACCATAGACTTTTCAGCATATTTATCTATCATTCTCATTAGATACTTTGCCTCATTTGGATCTATAAAGTTATTTATCTCTTTCATTATGGACAGTTTAAGGTAAATGATCCAGTTAATGTTTGAGCTGATGCATTCCAAAACCAATAAACTCCTCCTGCTGAATTTGATATGTACTGGTCAGTACTTAATAGTGTACCACAAGCATCATCTGTATATACTTGTGATGCTGCTGCTAATGTACTTGCATTTAAATACATTGTTCTAGTGTTTACTTCAGTACATAAACCTAAAACTGTTGCTGATTTATATAAATTAACAGTAAAACAACTAGGTGCTGATGGTGGTGGTGGTGGTGGAGCAATTGGCACATTAGATTGGCAATCTAAACAGTTAGCTCCTGCTGTTGATTCAGCAGCATAGAAGTTAAAGTTAGAATTATTTAACTCTATTGGATTTACTCCTTGATTATTATCTAACCATCTGTAACATTCAAATTGTCCAACCTCTGATATAACCCACCAAGTTCCTATTGCTTGTGTACTAGATACATTTATAACAGCTCCAGTAGGATCATCACAAGTTATGAACCTTGCATAGACTGTAGTTACTGAAGGTGGTACTGGTGGCACTACTGGTGTTAAACAATTGTTTCCTCCATCTGATGCAATAGCTCCAATCTGAGATCCATTAGCTAAAACATCTGTTCCTACTACTTGGTATCTATCTCCTCCTTGAATTGTAACAGTATCATTAACATTTAGGTTTAAATCTGCTGCTCTTTGAAGTGATAGATAACCAGTTGATGCATCAGCACATCTAGTTAAAGCATAAAACTGTGTGCTTGAGTCTATAGTTGGACAACCAGTCTGACCAGTATCAGTTACAGTTCCAACATCAGCTAGACCTCCTCCAACAGTTCCAGTAACTGTGTAAGGCTGACCATTAGGTGCTTGTACTCTATCTCCATTACTTAATGATATGTCAGTTGTAAATTGACCAGTTCTGTAACCAGTTTGATTTGTATAACATTGTGTTAAAGTGTAATATGAAGGACATTGTGTGGCTGTTGATGCTGTAACATTTACTCCAGTTCCACTTGATGTAGTTCCTATAACCTTGTACAATACACTAGGAGTAGCAACTTCCTTAACCATATCATTTGTATTATAGCTGACCTCTAGTGTTGTTTGTGTTGAAATAAAACCACTATTACCAGTTGAACATTGCTGTAAAGCATAGTATAATGTTTGAGTACAAGATGTAGCAGGACATCCTAATTGATTTTCACTACTAACAGCTCCAATCTGTCTGTCTGTTGCAAAAGTAGTTGGATCAGTTGTAGTTGAATTAACAGTATAACAAACACCATTAGTATCTGTTACAAGTGATGCATTAGCAGGTGTTGCATTTTGAGTTAAAGTAATATCATCAGTTGTTGTTGTTGTAACATATAAAAAACCAGTATCACAATGTTGCAAAACATAATAATTTAATGCAGGAGGTGGTGGTGTTCCTCCACAAGTACAAGAACTCAAGCTATCAAGATTAACTGTTGCAGTTGTATTTGATGTAGTTGCTACATGATAACATGTTGAGCTGTATGTTAATTCAGTATTGTTTAAATTAGAACAGTTACTATAACCATAATGAACTATTGTTGATTGATTTGTACAATCATTTAATGTATAATAATAGATCTGACAAGATGATGTTGGTAAACTATCTATATCAATACCCCCTGAAGTAGCTGAAGGTGATATTACATATGTTTGGTTATTATAAAGTCTAGAACCTGATAAAGAGGCATTAGCACTAAAACCTATAAAAGTTGTACCACTACAGCAAGGATTAAGCTGATAGTAGTTTGTTGTGGTTTGTGTACTACATGTAAACTGCTTAGGATTACTTGGTGATGAGGCTATTGTTATTGCAGGTACTGTTGCCTGTGCTACTGCATTTGAAACTACATATTTTACAGCAGGACTAGCTCCATCAAAAACCACCTGACTTGTTACATATGTTGGACTACCTACTACAGATGCTGTTCTTAAATTTGTTTCATTGTCTGAACATCTTTCTAAACCATAATAATTAGTGGTATTTGGAGTAGATCCTGATGGACATCCAGTAAGTCCAGTAGATGATACAATCTTTATTGTGTGAGTATTAGGAACATTGTTTCCTGTTACTCTAAAAGTATTGCCTGAAGTATCTACAACTCTAGTATTGTTTGATAAGTTTAAATCAGCTAATGTTAGTGATGCTTCAAATGTAGAATTAGGACTAGCACATTGAAATAAAGTTAAAACATTAGTTAATGGTGCTGTTGATCCTTGACCTTCATCTCCTCCTGCATCAGGCTGTGTTGTTAAAGTATCATTTACAGTTTCATTTAACAGCTCTAATTGACTAGATCCTGATAATAGATTAGTAGTAATGCTATTTATTCTGTATCTATCATTGTTGATTACTACAATGTCTGCTAAAGTATAATTGACAACAAACTTCTTAGGTAGTCTAGCTGTTATTTTAGTAAGTCTTTTAGATTGATTAAATACTCCTGCTATATAAAACCTATAGTATTTCTCAAATAATGAATCTGTAAAGTTGTTTCCAGTTGTCCATTCATTGATTTCTAATCCAAAATTGATAGTTTCTTTGTTTGTTGCAGCATCTAAGCTAACAGAATTAGATGGAATCCATATATCATTAATAGGTACAATACCTCCAGTACTGTTTTTAGTCTGTAAGAATCTAATTGGTTTTGTTATTGGCAATGATACATATTTACCTATAAATAAAACAGCATCTTCAAAGTAGGACTCACTACTTTCATTTGCCATCCATCCCCATTGTATGTCTGTTACAGGATCAGCACTTGCATTAGGATCTACTAGCCTTTCATATTTTAAATGTGCAAATGGAGCTTCAATACTAAAGGTTTCATTGTTGCTATCAAGTCCACCAGTCTCCACATAGTTAAGTGATCCCCATCCAACTGAGCTAATCTGATCATGTTGATTTGCTAATATTGTTCCAGTATCTTTATATTCAAATTTAATTTCTTCATATGGCAATGCTTTATCAACTTGAATAGATTGAGGATCTACAAACTTAGTAATGTCTCTAACTGTTCCTGCTAAGTAATAACTCTCTAATGTTTGCACATGTATAATTCCATCAACTTCATATGCTGTTAGATTAAACATTTTAAACAGTCCAGTTAAGAAATCTATAACATTCATATTAGGCAAGTTCTGACTAATTATAAATTCTTTAGTTAAAGTTATTGGTATTGCTACAGTTGTTTGTGATGTCAATATGTTTCCACTTGTATCTGTTCCTTCAAATGTTACACTTAGAATATCAAATGCTGATTCTGTTTCTATTGTTACAGTATAACCTTCTGAAGAATTTGTAAGCTGCTGAGAGAAGATTGCTATATCAGTTGATTGTGTTAAGAATTCTCTCCTAAATACTACTTCTCCTCCATCTCTTAATACAACTGTAAAATTTGGATATGTTTGTTGAGTTTGTATAGTCCACTTTCCTAAAACTGATTGACTATTGTTTAATCCAAATATGATTATTCTAGAATCATTGGTTACAATGTGGTTTGCTTGTGTTGTAGGAAATCCAGTTATTAGTCTTTCAGCTATTCCTAAATCTTCAAATACTCTACCTTCTTTATTTTGGCAAAGCATATAGAGTTGTTTGTATGCTTCTGATCCATTTGTTAAATCAAAGAAATCATCACTAAAAGTAATTGATGCATATTGCTCCTCTATTGCTTTTACTATTAAATGAACTTTTATAGCATAAGTTAAATCTTCAAAGTAAACACCATGCACATCATTAGCTGTTTCTGATCCTGCATTTGTTGGATATAAATTACCACCATTAGCTACATTAACTTCTTCCTCTGAATTTAAATATGGAAAGTTTGTAACTGGAGAACTATCATACCAAAGTCTAACTGTGTTAGAAATTAAAGGAACAATTACAGCTGCTGAATATTCATCAGTTCCTATTGTTTTACTAAATCCAGTAGGTTCATTTAATATCTCTTGAATTTTAGATGCATCATAATCTAGATTAAAATTGTTTAGCCATGTTAATCCATTAATCTTATCATCTTTTAAAGTGTCTTTTAGGTTTACTGTGTTTCCAAAGAAGGTTATTCTATATGATTCAGGTTTGCCTTTTACTAAGTTTACTCCTTCTAGTCTAATCTTACCATCTCTAAATGGAATTGAATTAAGCTCTATTTTAGCATCTATCTTTTTTCTTGCATCAAAAGTGTAACCCTGAACTAAATTGAATCTGTAGTAATGTTTGAATATCTTATTGTTTATATCAGATGCAGGTAAAGTAAAAGGTTTAGTGAAATCAGTAAAGACTTTAGAAATGTCTCTTATGTTTTGTATTGTCTGAGTTAAACTAACATTCTCATCATCAAAAAGCTCTACTCTTTGATCTGCAATATATAATTGAAATTTGCTCATTATCTAACACTATTTATAACATCATATGCAAACCCTGCATTTACTGAGTAGTTTACAAGTTTATCATTTACCTTAGTTTTCTTTGTTAATGAATTAGTTGTTATGTTTATTGGATATACTGTTGTTCCTATTTCTGCCCATACTTGTTCTGACAATAGTAACTGCTTCATTGTTTCAAATTGTCCTTGATCTACATATCCAGTATTTAATGTGATTTGTTCAGATCCTTGTTTATTGTAAACATATTTCTGATGATCAGTATTTGAATATGTATTAGCACTCATTAACATTGATTCATAATTCTCTTGTGTAACATTTAAGCTAATAACATTCTTTTTATTGAAGTAGAACATTTGAAGTCCTCCAAACTTATTGACAAAAATAACTTTTATATATTCATAGACTGGTTCACATATTCTATGGATAGTTACATCTATTCCATTTACTGGATTAACAACAGTACCATCTGCTACATTAGCTGCAACTGTAAAATATTGTGCTATAGCAGGAGGTGTTTTAGGATTTGTAGCAGGACTTGCTTCAGCTATCATGATTGGTATATAAGCTACTGTAGAATCAGGAAGATACATATCTGTAGTAGTTTGTAGCATTTGCCCATAAGATAATTGATGATTAACTCCTTCCATAAATTCTGAGTAAGCATCAAAACCATACATTGTATGAGTTACTGTCTGACCTGATATTGGTGTGTCTGCTGTTCCTGCTTGTGCATTTGTAGCTCTAGTAGCTTTAGTGTTTGTATAAAACTCTATTTTAATACTAGCAGTTACAACAAAACTATTATTTGTAGCTGTTGAATATGGGAATACTCCATCCCATGAAGGATTAAGATAATCTCTAATCAATTCAGATACTTCAAATGAGATAGTTCTAGCTGTTGTATTTTTTGAGATAACATAAACATCAACACTATTAATTGTAATTGTTAAGTCTGCACTTCCTGAATTTACAGTAGATGTTTCATTTATTAAGAAAGGAGTTCTAAGTCTTGTTAAGTAAGTTGCCATATTAATTGTTTGGTGTTGTATAGTCTAAAAATGATTCAACATCTAGAGCATATTTATCTATTAGTTCTTGTGGAAGTTTCTTGTAAGCTATTTCAAATGCTTCTGTAAACCAATATGATGGTTTTTGTCCATGTCTAAATATAGACCTAGCAATCATAAAAGCTAAACTCTGTTGTCCACCTTTAGTAAACTTTCCAGTTTCTTTATTTCTTAATCTTAATCTTTTACTGTTTGTCCATTTTAGTATTGTTGCTATTGGTGGCATCTTAGTTTTATAACTGAATGTTTTTAATCCAAACTTTCTTTGTCCATATTTAGTTTTAATTCCATCAACTCCTGCATCTAAGTATGCTCCATAATCTGCAAACATGAACTCTAATTGAAAAGAATTTGGAGATGTTTTAACCTTATCATCAACTGATCTTTCTAACTGTCCTGAATTAACTAAAGG
>Ga0209091_10000693_pt1 | contig 31557 bp, 37 predicted proteins | sample ArcticOcean_MG_C_6_FD_187438 | JGI IMG/M metagenome (GOLD analysis project Ga0209091, IMG submission 187438) | Marine microbial communities from western Arctic Ocean - ArcticOcean_MG_CB8_128 (SPAdes) (version 2) | ecosystem: Environmental > Aquatic > Marine > Oceanic | place: Arctic Ocean...
TCTCTACTAGATTACTTGCCTTACGTATTTTAGATTTTACAGATCTGTTTTTAGAAGCTTTAACCTCTGCGATTTCAAAGGCATCAACCTTTGCTGCAAATAATGCTTCGTTCTTTCCTTTATCAATATCAGCTTTTGCTTCAGCTATTTTTCCAGCTTTATTAGCATGGAATGAATCTTCTTTAAGCTTAGTGTTTGCTTTAATATCTTCATGAGTGAACTCTTTAAATAATTGTTTCCAATCAGGATTATCTTTTTCTCCTTCAGGTGTATTACCTATAGAGACAGTTGATGATGTACCGTCTTCATATACGAAGTCGCATACAACAAGATTGGATGATGCATCCGCGTAGTACGGATCACTTATTTTCTTACCTTCAGTTGCCATGATTTAATTCCTTTCAGTTATAATATAGATTTATTTATACTAGATACCACTCGTCCCATATGAACCGCTAATAGCGACGTCAGTACCATCTCCACCCCAAATAGGATTTGTTGCACCAGTTGCAGGATTAATATCAGTATGTGTTACTACCCATCCAGCACCAATAGTTGTTGGTTCACCTTTAGCATCAGCAAGTGAAGCCCATGTTGCAGCAAATGCTGTTAACTTAGCTTTTGTCCAAGTTCTAGTTAATGAATAACCATTGCCCGCTGTACCAGCAGCAACAGGTGAGCCATTAGATGTTAATGCTTTTACTTCAGTGAAGTTAGTTTGACCTGCAACAAATGATTCATGTTCTGCAATTGTAGTTGCAGAGTCTGATGAAGCAGCCATATGTGTTTCCATTGCTTCTGTTATTGTATTAAATACTGAACCTGATTTTGTATATACTGTTGTTATTTTATGAGCTGCCATATTAAGCCGTCCTTAGCCAAAGTTTCATTGTAGAAACAGTTTCATTTGATGCTAAAATAGTAGCACCAGTATAGTTACCAGTATAAGTTCCTGAGTAATATCCAGTATATGAACCAGTATAGTAACCAGTATATGGACCTACCGCACGTCCAGAGTAATATGTGGTATAGTAACCAGTATATGCACCTGAATAAGCACCAGCATAAGCTCCAGTATAGTCACCAGCATAAGCAACATCGCCACGTTCTTTACGTGTATCAGCAAAAGCATCACCAACCGTTACCCATGTTCCAGTACCTGGAGCAGCAGCAGATAATTGATACTTACCAATACCTGTATCAACAATAGACTCTTGATACATCTCTACTAAGTCATTGATCTCTGCATCAGTCATTTCTTTTATTTGATTTGAATTCCATTTGAGAGGACGTGTAGCAGTTGTATTCGAACCACTTGTTCTCTTCCAAAGTTTAGTTGTATTGTTTACACCTGATTGAAACTTATTATTAATAGTAGCAATTTCACTCCATGTTCCTGAACCAGGAGCACTTGGTTGTAATACGTATGAACCAATACCGCCTGCGGCAATCTTAGCATTAATTCTATCAACAATATCTGCTCTGCATTCAGCATCTGTCATTTCAATAAGACCAGCATAAGAACCTGAAACATATTTAACTGCAAATGGTCTAGCTGCTGGGCTAGGTGTTACATCAGTTAAGTTCTGTCTAAAGACATAGTTATCTGTATGAACGGTTGTGTTAGCAGGGTGTGTTCCAGCTGCTTCATCACGTCTTGTATCTGCGAATGTACCAATATCTGTCCAACCTGCTTCTGCATTCATTGCAAGGTGTCCAGTGTTATTAGAACTCATTCCAGAAAAATGATCTAGAATAAGATCGACATTATCATCGATTTCTGCAGCGGTCATCTCTCTTAGCGAGCTTGACCCATTCCACTTTAAAGGTTTTGGCATATTATTTTCCTCTCTTTACTATATATATATTAATTAAAACGTTCCGCCATCAATTGTTCCTGTAGCGGTTGGAACACCTGATGAATTAAAACCAAGTACTTGATATTGTGTACCAGTTTCAAAGTCAAGAGCTGTACCACCAGCGTTAGCCAGTAGAATACCGTTGCCAGTAAAACTTGATAAGCCAGTACCACCATGAGCCACAGCAATATCAGTTGCTCCCCATGTACCTGTTGCGATTGTTCCAGTAGTTGTTATTGAAGTTTGTCCAACATAACCCGATGCAATATCAATTGCATCTGCTGTAACACTAATACGATCCGCTGTACCAACAGTATTAATTGTATTACCAGATTTAGTTAAACCGTTACCAGCACTGATTTGTCCAGCACCAGAGAATTGATCGAATGTAATTGCAGTTGTACCAAGTGTAATCGCACCGTTTGTGCTCATTACATAACCATTGTCACCATTAGTAGTACCTTCTTCAGAGAAAGTAAATGCACCTGATGTAAGCTCGGAAGCTGCATCAGCATCTGGTGTTCTAGTTAGTATGTATGGATTTGAACCATCACCAATCTGTGTTACCTTATAGAAACCGTTTTGGAATCCAGATGATTGATCTTTAACAAGAACTCTATCGTTTGTAGTAAGAGTTACACTATCAATTGATACTGCACCGTTAGCCGAAGATGTTAGTGTGCCTGCACCATTATTATATGTGGCAGATAAGTTTCCAGTAGTTGCAACACGAACCGATGCTTTAACATCAAGGCCGTTAGCTACACTATCAACATATGATTTGTTTACTAATGCATCAGCACTAAATCCAGCGCGACCTTCATAACCTGAAGGAACCGTTACAACACCTGAACCGTTAGGTGCAAGTGATAAGTTACCGTTTGAATCAGAAGTACTAATTGCATTACCATCAATCGTTACGTTATCAACATCTAATGAAGTGATACCATTAAGATCAGTAATAGTTGTACCTAATGCTTGTGAATCAGAACCAATAGTGATTGTACTATTTGCTAATTTACCATTTGCGATTGAACCAGCTAACTGAGCATTTGTAATTGTACCAACTAGTGAACTAGTAGGATATGCAGTTGCATCAGATAGGTCAAATGCTGGAGTTGTATCCGCAGTACCTAGTGCTAATGTAACACCACCATATGCAACAGTAGTATTCGCTAGTTTACCATTTGCAATGCTACCCGCTAATTGCGCATTTGAAATACCAAGAGCTTTAACAGTTACATCACCTGATGTGACATCAAAGTCAGCAGTAGCAAATGTAGCAACACCTTGATTAGATGAAGTAGCAACTTCAGCAGCAAAAGTAATAACATTATCAGTTACAGTAGTATCAATACCGTTACCACCTGTAAAGGTTAGTGTCTCACCAGTATTAAAGTTATCATTTGTACCAGAGTCAGCAGATAAAGTTAAGCTTGATGAAGCTGGAGCACTGAATGATAAGTTACCTGAACCATCAGTTGTTAAGACCATTCCAGCAGAACCATCCGATGTCGGATGTGATAAACCATCAACTATAACAGCACCAGAGCCGTTAGGCGTAATAGTGATATCACCGTTTGTATTCGTTGAGGTAATTGCATTACCATTTAATGTTAGATTATCTACATTTAATACATCGATTTTTGAGTTAGCATCTGTTACAATAGCAGATGAAGCTGTTAACGTACCAGCAGTATGGTCCAACATATCTGTGAAATGTTGACCACCAATAACTCGTGCTACTACATCACCACCCGATGTTTCGCCTATAAATAATTTATCCGAAGCAAAGGAATAGGCCTGTTCACCTACCGCAAGAGCGTCAGTCGCCGGCGACCCCGTCGCCAGACTATATTTTGTTACAATGACTGTTCCTGCCATCCTATTTCTCCTTAAATGTTATATTTTGGTTAGGCACTAAAATGTGCCGCCGTTAATCTTTGTATTACTATTTGTATCTTCCATCGTAGGTTTAACTTTAAAAGTTCCAGCTGCACCATCCCATTGAATGATTGATCCATCTGATCTGGCAGATACGTCAACGTCTGTTAACGTTGCAAGTTGCGACGTTACTCCCGAGACACTCACGTTCCTTGCCATTATAACTTTCTTTGTCACCCCAACAGATTGATATCCCCTGTTTGCTGTGATCTTTCCTTGTAATGCCATTATGTTTGTGTGACTCCTGGGTTAATCGTAACTTGTCCTTCAACAACTCTAGTCTTCTCACTACTAGAAGTCTTCGTTATCTCCACATCATATAAATATCTTCCGGCCTTCAAATTATTAGTGACCGCATTCGATAGAGTTATTGTAAGTAATCCTTGTCCGGCATTAGCTACAGTAGCTCCAAAATTTGTAAAGGTAGATGATGCATAGCTCTTTCTCATTTGAGCTGCAACTGTATACCCAGTTAAGTTTGCAACATTTCCGTTGCCGTCTTCAACCACTATGTCAGCACTATAGTCTGCACCTTGGTCTATACTTAAGTCGCTTAATACTGCCATCTTTTCCCTATACCTTTATTTATATTTTTGTCAATTTAGAACAATTGTGAGCCAGCAACATCAAAGACATCAAGCTTTAACGCCGCAGCACCAGTTGTTGTTATACTTACTGAACCCAAGTTTGTTATTGTACCAGAACCTGTTACAGCACCAGTCAATGTAATTGTAGGATCGTTAACATTAAAGTCAATAGTTCCATCACCATCTTGATATGTTACTTCAATACCTGATTCACTATTACCACTAACCATCGCACCAACAACATCTTGTACTTCTTCAGTGAAGTTATCAATCTGACCTATAACGTGGTTGTGTCCATCATCTGCTATTGCAAAATCAATATGGTTATTAGCATCATCGTATGTAACTGATATTCCACCAGTCTCAGTACCACCAAGCATTGCGCCTACCGCATCTTGGAATGACTCACCAGCTTCATGGAATACAGTCTTTAGATCAGTTCCAGCATAACTTAATGTTGAAGCATTTAAGTTACCAGATACATCTACTTTATGTGATGCATGAGGACTAGCACCAATACCTATTCTTTGATTTGAATTAATTGTTAAGGCTGTACTTGCACCAGTACCTAATGTTAATAGTGTTGCAGCACTTACACCCGCTGTTGAACCACTTAATCCAGAGCTTGCCGTAACAAGTGTACCAGTCATTGTATCACCCGCAACAGCTACATTAGCTGCAGCAACCCCAGCAAGGTTACTTGTGGCTGTGGTTAATTCAGTATGTAATTCTAATATAGCAGGACCAACAGTTGCTGCAGTTGTACCCATAGCAGCAGCACTTATAGTACCTAGCTTAGTATTTATTGTTGCTATATTCGTTACGTTAGTTGCAACACCGGCCGTTGAAGTTATATCAACTGCACGTTGAGCATTAAGGATAGCAATTAGAGTTGTCTCTGAACCATTATATCCAGATAAGCTTGAGCCAGCCAAACTAATACCTGCAGTACCAGCTATGACACCGATATCACTATGGTTTTTATTAACCGCTTCACGCAATGTATCATAAGTTCCAGCCGCATCCCATAAAGCTTCAGTACCGATGATAGCATCTATCGCTTCTGTTCTTGTCTCGTGATCTTGTAAGGCAGCAACAATTGTCGTTGCACCTGCCGCAGCTTCAGTTAAGTTAGTTAAGTCACCAACAGCAGTTCCTACCTCATTGGTCTTGACTCTCCATTCCTCAAATGTGTTTGCTGTTGTTACGTTTACTATGGCCATATTATCTCTCTATTAGTTGTTTTAACATATCTTTAATTTCAGATACATCCTGTTCTACTTTATTTAATCTCTCTTGCTCTTGTGCAATCCTAGCGCGGTTAACAGAATATTCTTTGCCTCCGCTTGCTATATTTATAACAGCACCTGAGTTTGTGTCTCTTACTAAACCTGTATATCCTTGTACTGGTATTTTCATTATGCTCTCAATGCTATAGCACGAAGATCTTGACACATTGGAACACTACTTGTACTTCCAGATCTCATTACAATCTTAATTGCAAATATAGTAAATTGTGAAGCAGGAGTAATACTGTATTGTGTCTCATCATATGTAGTACCATCTGAGTATGCAACCTGACCATTATTAGTAGTAGGTGTTGCTGCTACCCAAGATACAGCATCAAATGTTCCTGCTGTATTACCAGTCTTATGATATACATCAACAAATGATCCGTTAGGTCTATTGATATCTAAATATATCTTAATACCATCCGAACTATCATTTAATTGAATTGTCTTTGTTACATATTTCGCTAAGTTAGATCCCTTACTTGCATCTGTCTCAGCAACAACAGAACTGTTATCAATCCTATTTGATATAGTAATCAATGAACATCTTTCCATATCAATCACTGGCGATAGGTAATCATTAGTTGTAATAAATGCACCATCTAATTGTACAGTATGAGTTGCACCAGATTTAATAACCTTAGGTGTTAACGGTGTATAATCTTCATTTGCAAGTATTGCCGCAGCAGTTGATCCGATAGTTGTAGCATTACCTTGCTCAGTATCTTTAATTGTCCATGATTGAGCTGTGTTAGGTAATATAATATTTTGAATAACCGAACGTGTAGTATTCCAAGATAGATGCTGAGTTGCTTGACATGTAGTACCACCACCATTACCAGCAGTAATTGCACTTGCGTGACCGGCACCAGCTACTGTGATAGTATAACTATCTCTTTCAACAGCAGTAATCGTATGTGTTATATTTAATTCAGCTGCAAGATAACCATTAGTATCTACAAATCCAGCAAACGTTACCGTATCAGCTGCAGCCATACCATGATCTCTATGAGCAACAGTTAATACGTTAGTTGCAGATGCAGTTGATACAACTGTTGTTAATGGATTAGCTTGTAGTTGTCTTGAAGGTAATGCAGCATTTCTAAGTACACAATTCTTTGTACTATCCTTTGTAAATACCGCTCTCTTCAATACAAATGTTAAGTCTTTATTCTGATCTGCTGTCCATGTTGAAGCGTTCTGTGATTTAAATAATACACCAGCATAAGGCTGTTGTGATATTCTATTACCACCTTGATCTTCATCACCGATCTGAGCATAACGTACATTATATTTATTTGAGTTAGACATAATAACAATTGCATATTCAACACCGTCTTGTAAGAATACAGGCGATGGGAATGTAAATGTAGTTGCAACAGATGTACTAACAGAACCTGGATTAAGTACAACCTCAGAGAATGGAATAATCTCTTGAGTTGGGAATCCATTTGACATTTTACGTATTGATACATCTACAGGTATCGCAGCATCTTTAGAAGTAAAGTAAAGATCTACTGAAGTAACAAATGCAGATTGATCAAGTAATATAGATTGAGCTAATGGATCATGCCAATTTATTCTTTGTCTTCCCACTACTCTTGAATCTCCACGAGTCTCATCCACAGCTAACCTTTGAATAACAGGAGTTCTTGTTGAAATAATAACATTCTCTCTTGTTTCAATTAAGCCCGCAGCATTATAATTTGCTGTAGCTGAAGTTGTTGTTACTTCATCATCATTAGCAGATGATTGAGTTAGTTTAAATTCTTTTTGTCCTGTAGGGAAATTAAGTGCACTGTTATTTGGTATTAAGAATGTACCACTCACTGCACCATTAGCATCAGTTGTTAATGTAGTAGCTCCTGCTGGGTGAACAGTAACAGTATTCACACCAACTAAAGGTGTATATGATGATGCTGTAGTAGAAACAAAGTTAGCCACAGAAGTTCCATCAAAGAATGCAAATACTTGAGTCGCTGGTTTCAGCTTTGTAGCAGAGAATGCAACTAGTCTTGTTCTCATGAATGGAACAAAGTTAACTTCTACTATACGATCACCTGTACTAAACCTAGATGTTTGTACTGTTATACTTTGTTGAACACCTGTACGTCTTGCATTACCAGTTTCAGTTTGTATTCTAAAATTACCTGATCGACTCCAAGAAGATTGTCCAGTCCAGTTAGTTGACCAATCACCCCATACAGTACCTACCTGAGGCTGAAGGTTTGCCATCATCGCATCGAACTCACCATCGTTATTGATTACAACCTCTGGTCTTCTATCAATATCTCTCCACTCATCAGTAGAAGGAGTAAGTGACATTGAACCAGTCCAGTTGAATACATCATAAGGGTTAACATTAATTTGCCCTGAGTATTGTGTTTGTGATATAATATTACTTGACGTATACGGCAATGTAACTAAGTCACCAGTTTTCTGTGTTGTAGATGATGCATGATAATCTAATGAAGCATTACCAGATGCAAATCCAGGTCGTAGTATACGGTTCTGAATATCTACCGCAGCTTTATATTCGACAGATGAAGAATTAGACATCCTTGTATTTGTAAATGCATCCACTAAGAAGCCTGACTTCCATCGTGGGTCATTTGAACCATCTAAAATTTGTTTGTTTTGTGCTTCAGCTTCTAAGAATGATAGTACTGAATAGTATTCTATTTGACTTATTCTCTTATCGATACGACCGATATCACGCATTGTGTATCTACGTTGGTCAATAAAGTCTACAGTAACCTCATCAGGAGTTAATGTATATGCAGGAATGCTTAATGTATATAGATGCATTGAATTACTTGGAATTTCAGGTGGTTCAGGATAACGTGATGGAACACCTTCAGCAATACCAAATACGCCGTTTGAATCTAAATAAACTTTATCTATTCTCGGCAAGTAGAACTGTATATCAGTTTCGAACTGAGTAAATCTTGAAGGAGCAACTGATACAACAGCACCTGTTCCAGTAAAGTTACCACCAGAATCATCTTGACGTGGTCTAAAGTCAACAGCTGATCTTAATTCTATACCACTAATTTTAGGAATCTTATCATAATCGATTTGACCAGTGTATGAATCAACCGTAAAGAAGTCACCAGCAGTAGAATGTGTAAAGAACTTAAATGTAGCAGTAAGTGCGGCCGTTGCAGTATAGTTTGATGTGCTCTTTAATGTTATATGACCAACACCATAGAAATCATCTCTTTGACCATTATCTAAATCAAAATGAGTAGTAACATCAGCACCACCAGAAGTCTCAACAACCGATACTAGCTCATGTACATCTGCCTTTTGAAGAGAGTTAGCCGATGCAACAACACTATAATCTGTTCCTGCGTTAAATGCAACAGCAGTATTTCCACTTAATGTTTTAGTCTTATGATTTGCAGTTCTTATAAATGGTGCAATCAATCTTAGTGTGTCATTATTTTGTGCTGTTAATCCAGTTATCGTTGCTGTCTGTGAAGCATTAGTAATTGCAATGTTTCCAACAGTAACTATTTCACCACCAGATGTTGAGTCAGTATCGTTAATAATAATCCAGTTTGTGTTGTTACCTTTTGTACCAAACACTTCATTAGCAACAGTAGTTGTAAATGATACTGAACCACCGGTTACAACACCACTCGCAGCAATAATTCTATTTGTTTCAAAGCGATAGTTAAAGTCTGGAGTACCACCACCAACTACACTATCACATGTTTTAATTCTTTCGTATGGTAATTTAAATATTAAACTATCTTGACCAATGTTATAGTCTGTGCCAGCAACTGTACCAGCGATAGTTGCAGCAAAAGTAGTACCAGGAGTTGTAGCATCTTTATCATCTAGAGTTGCAGCACCAGTCATTGTACCAGTGAAATCGAATATGTGTATTCTATATCTTGATGCATCAGTGTCACCATTACCACTTACACGTTCGATTGATCTTGCTCTCGCAGTACCAATTGATGTACCACCTGAATTTTCAATATCAAACCTACCGAATGTAGTTATGTCTGGAGTACCTACTAAGTGTGTTACTTCAATAAAATTGTTATGGCTAATCTCTGTTACTTTATCTGTAACCTTCTCTGTTGTCCTTGCTTTATCAAAATGTACATTAGTTGTGGCTAGTGTTTGTATTTCATAACCTCTTACATAAGCTTTCGAAGGCTCAACACCAATAGTTAATTTAGTAGCATCAGATGCATGTGATTTAACAAGAGCTTTAAATGGATTAACATAGTAGTTACCTGATTCGTCAAATGTTCTACGAGCTAACTCATCTGCTAAGTTATTATAATCTGCAGTTCTTGCATTCTTTGTAATGATACCATTCTCTAATCGAGCAATAAGAACAAAGTTACCAGTCGCAGCGTTAACTGCTTGAGATGATAGTGTAGCTGTAATAGAATAACGATGAGCACCTGGAGCTGATTCGTTAGGTGTACCTGTAGCATTATCATTTAATGATGCATCTGAACCAGAAGCTGTAATACCTTCAGTAACTAATAGACCAATATCAAATGATGCATCCTTAGTATATTTAGTTAATACAATTGTTTTAGCTTTAGCAACAACAAAGTGTTTCTTAATATAATAGATGCCATCTTCTAGTGCAACTATAGAACCAAAACCTGTAGCATCGGCAGCTTTAACTTCTGCTGACTTTTGAGCACCATCTGTTATCGTTGCATTATCTGCAAAGACTGCACCCGATATGTACTTAACGAATAGAGTAATAGGATCAGAATTTTCAGCGAGTATTGCATGAACAACACGAGCTGTGTTAGTACCATCAGTAAACTCAGTACCAATTAATTCAGCAACCGTATCAGCATATGAATTAACTGAATCTAATTTAACATAGTCAATTTTATTATGTAAGTGAACTGCGCCGGGTACAACAACTGAACCATCTTTAAATGTATGGTCACCATGAGATGACACTTGATTCTGTAATGTTGTTTGTAACTGGGTTAACTCTCTTGCTTGTATAGCCTTACCGGGTCTGAATAATATTCTCTGATATTTTTCTTTAGGACTAAGTCCATCCGCTCCTGCGGTTTCGAAGTCATCCCAATACGGTGTTACGTTAAATGAAATTGCCATTGTTCTATCCTATTTAAAATGCGATTACTAATCTTACTGTTTCTACTTGTCCTGACGCTCTTGTTGTAGCTGTTCTATTCTCAATAAACATTACATCACCTGAATGATGGTTAACTAAAGGAGCAGTAACTGCCGTGACATCTGTACCTGCAACTGATGTACCATCCACACGAACTTTATCTGAAGTCGTGAATGGAATGAAGCCAGTAGATTCGTTTTGAATATAAGACACCACACCACCTGTATGTTCAACTACCATAGCATGAGCACCTGTGACAGTACCTTCCATAATTTGATCTACAGTGAATGCATTTCCAGCCACTGTTAATTTTTTAGTAGTGTCATATGCACTTGCTTCTGCAACTTGTGCAATAGTACCTGTACTCGAACCAGCTAGTGTAACAGCGAGGGCCTTGAATACTTCACCAACAACTGGATTACCGGATGTTGAACCTACCGTTGCCCAATTAGCATCTGTAGTATTACCTATTGTTAATATCTTATAAAAATTACCTATCACCATTGAAGCAGCAGCTGAAACTGTTGCTGATTCAGTAGCCTTTTCAATAGGGTTCTTCAATAGTGCTATTTGTCTAAAGTCGTTAGCATCAATAATTGAACCTGATTCATCACCAGTAAATACTGTATTGATACATACATAGTGTGAGCGAAGATCATTTGTAGCATCTGCACCATATCCACCGGCCGGACCGATGACTGGTCTTACCGCACCATTTGCACCACCCGATGTACTTAGTGTAACAGTAGCATGAGTATATCCTGTGCCTGGAGCTGTCATTGTGATACCTGTAATAACACCTGATGTAAGAGTTGTTGTAGCAGTAGCACCTGATCCATTACCTGTAATCGTTACTGTAGGTGCTGAAGTATAACCTGAACCACCATTTGTAATCTTCATATTATAGATCGCACCATCAATAGCATTGTTCTGAACACTCCATTGATTTGTTAGTGCAGTATCAGCACCACCTGGAGGTACTTCTTTGATATGTCTTACCGGTATAAATGATGTTGTTAAGAATTTAGTTACATCAGCTGTTGGGATTGTATACATGTATTTCCATATATAACCATCTGATCCACTATGATTAATAACACCTGATGTACTTAAAGCTGTATTATCTGGGTTAGTTGAACTTGCTCCTGATCCTGCTTTCAAACACATATATACATTATTATTTGCAGAGACAACAAAATATACTTTGCTCTCTATGTTTGTATCTTGATCATCATATTCTACATATGTAGTACCTGAAACCCATAGGTTTCTTGGGGAACAATGAATAATATCTGCAGCATCAACTCTCTTCATGGCAAACATATTTTCCCATAAAGTGTGTGACGCGTAGTCATTTTCGTATGGGGTCATCGGAACTGCGTCGTCTGTCCATGCGTTTGGCCTTCCCAGTGCCATATAGAATTGATTATCACTTAGACTATTTACGAACTTATTCGTTGTATCCAGTCTGAATTTACTTGTGATTATTGCTGCCATTTTATTTCCTCTTTTATGTTATAACGAGTGAGTTGTTTCCACCCATACCGAATTGTGTACTTATATTGTTATTTATACTATCCTGAAGTGTCCAATGAGCTAAATCTGAGTTCGGACCTAAATATCTGAACTTCATATTATCCCAATGATTTTGCATACCTATCTTCTTAAATTGTGAACTACCATTTGTAAAGTGAGTATACGATTTCTCTAATATGTGACTATTAAATGTTGCTGGTCCAACTTGGAATGCACCAATGTTGAACTGAATTAAACCAGCTGTAGGTAAGTTACCCCACTGTGCTTGATTATTTCCTGATGTAAGTAGCTTCACTAGGATAGCTATCTCACCAAAGAACTTAAATCCTGCTGGGTGAATCAATCTTGTAAATGCATTCTTCCAATCAGATACATTCTTACCAGTTCTTAATACATATGAGAACTGTTGGTAGTAATAAGAGTCTTGTACAAACTTTTTATCAGATAAGAAACCATCTGCCGTAGTAAACAAACCTTTAGGATATGTTGTTACAACATCACCATTTGTTAATGCACTAGTAAATGTTAACCTGTAATAAGTTACTCCACTTAAAGAATATACTTCTTCAGTGTAATCTGTACCTGGAGTCTGAAATGTATCGTTTACAAATACAACATCATCATCAAACATTCCTGGGTTATTAGCATCATTGTTTCCATAATTGTGATCAATTACTGTTGGTGTACCAGATATTGTAAATGTATTTGTTGGTGTATATTTTGTTCTATCAGCTATAGTACCTACAGATACATCTGTCCACTTTCCATCAGATGGAATTAATACATCAACGAATGGAAAATATGTCTCTACTTCATCATCGTATATAACACGGAAGAAAGACGTGATCGATTCAGGTGTACCACGTGATTTATAAAATTCAACGAGTCTCTTATAAAAGGCTCTTGGATCTGTGGCAAAATCTCTTGGTACCGCAACACCAATTTCATTCTGTAGTTCTGTAAGTAATGCTTCTTCTACATGATCGATATCTCTTTGGATATCTAATGAGTTAAGATAGAAGCTTGACTTGTTTGTACGTTCTAAATATAATGCATACGTCTTAAGAAAGGAGACTAGATCAGGATATGTAGACTCTACGTGATCAGGTACTAGTTCATCTATGTAAGATGATATATTATATTTACCAAGAGTATTTGACATTAGTTACTCACTGTATTATAATCGATTCCAGCAGTTGTACCACCAGTAGCCATCGTATCTATCTCACCAGTAATTGATGCGGTAGAGGTATTAATAGTTAATAGTTCATTCCTAGTAGGTGATATATCAGATGATGCAGGCTTGACCGTAACATCTATTGTTGTAGAACCTGTAGGAAGTGCTGTAGGATTAAATGATGTAAGAGTAACTGTTCCAGCCTCTTCATTCACATCACCAATGTTTGTACTTAGTACTAAATTATTTGTATCAACTATTTGAATAATACGTGTATCACTTGAAGCATCATAGTAGTCTTTAAGCTTGGCATCAACTCCAGCAAATGTAAATAGTGTTGACTCAACATAAGAACCAGTAGTTCCTGTAGTAGCATCTATATCTGTAAGAGCTTGGTTAAACTTAAGTTCGTATTTAGTTGCTGTACCAAGAACAGGTACAATTTTCTTTTGCATCTTAATACGAGTGATGTTAGATATGATAGCAACATTAGTATCATCAATCGCTTTTAGAACATTTGAATCTCTGTATACACCACCGAAGCTCTTCAGTGTATCGTTATTATATGCCACTAGTGAGTTCCTTATTGATGTAGCTAAACCACTTGCAGTGACTGTAGCTTTATTAGGATTAAATTTAAAGAATACTTCTAAATCAATGTATGTATATTCAGGATCAACTAAGACCGGAGTAATACTTACAACGTTTTTAGGTTTAAGAATATTTGTTTTGATTGTTGTCTTTTGCTCAGCCGTTAATACTTCAGCCGATAAAGGTTTAATACTAATATACACCTTACCATAATCAGGTACGTCATGATCTTCTCCACCCCATACTGAAACAGCCTCAACATCAGCGAATTCGTTTTTAATAATAGCTTTATAGTCATCAGGTGTAACAGCTCTGTTCTGTGATATGTGAGCAAGAGGAGCATTAAATTTAACTGACTCTTTAGTTTCTCTTGGTGCACCACCTGTAGCTTTAGTAACAAGTGTAACTGTCTCATCACTATTACCATTCAATGAATCAGTCATAACAAATGTAGTAGCACCATTTATATCAATGCCTGCAGCTATTGTAGAATATTCAATTTCAATATTGTTTCCATTTCCTGGTCTCTTACCAATAATATTATCACCAAATTTTACTTCATAGTATCCATCTCTTCCTTCTTCTAAAAAGAATGTTTCAGATGTACCATCTAATGTTACCATGTTTTTATTTAATGAGTAAACCTTTGCAGCATTTGTTGCTCCTGAATCTGTAACGGTAACTTTGATTGCAGCAGTGTTTACATTAATAGCAGGAATTACATATGATTCAAATTTATTATTCTGATATGTATAATTAATAGTTGATAATGTACCTTGCTCTAATTTTATATTAGAGAACTTCCAACCATCAGTTGCATCATAGTTAATTGTTTGAGTAACCGAATTGAACATTGGATATAGAACACTGTCAATAGTTGTAGAGAACTTTGTTCCTCTTGGCATACTTAAAGGAAGCGGTGTATTGCTTCCATCGTGATTCCAAAAAGGTGTTGCTACACCCTTTGCCATCGTCATATTAACATAAGCAACGGAAGGAGCAATTGATCTTGGTGTATATCCTAATAGTTTGGCATGTGATACAACAGAAGATCTTAATTGAGATGTGTCAAGGAATGTTTCATTCAAAGCGAAGTTAGCATTCATTGAATTAACATGTGTTATATATGCTAACACATCAATGACAGTGCTCATCGCAGATCCTTCGTAGTTATAATCATTGAAGGTTGAGTCAGTAGCCTTCATATGTGCAACTAAATTTGATTTGATCTGATCAAAGTCTAATTGACTTGCGTTAATTCTTCTTTCAATTGCCATTAGCGTAATCTCTCTATTGAGGTAGAGATATCAAGTATTTCATTGCTTGATTTAACTCTACCGGTTACTGTTATCATTACTTCATTCTCTGAAGCTTTTGCTTGTATGTTTGTATTAAGTACTTCTAGTCTTGGTTCAAAGTTAGCTAAAGCCAAATTAACAGAAGTAGACATTTGCGCTGCTGTTATATTTGTCATGTTCTCAAATAAATATGATCTAAGGTTTGCACCGAAGAAAAAATTAAATGGTCGCTCGCCATGATTTGTACGAAGTATATTTAACACACTCTGTGATATAGATGCATTGTCCTTCTTTATTCCAACGTCATTTGTATTAGGATTTTGCTTAAAAGTAAAATCTAAATCTTTGTAAGTTGCTGTGCGTGCTATCGTTGCCATATATCTATTTATACCTGTGTTAAGTTAAATTACCAGTATTTCCCTGTGATAACGCATTCGCACTAGTATCAGGTTGTGTGTGGTTATGACTGTCTATAACTTGTGTCTCACTCGTAGTAGTTGTACCCTTCGTAAGAGTATTACCAGTTACTTCAACGTTCTTCGCTACAGTTAAATTTTCAGTGACATCTACATTACCAGCCAATGTTATCTTCTTCGTTGTATCAGTTGTTGTTACTGTTATATCTCCTTCAGTAGCTATAACAGATATATCTCCCTTAGTAGCTGTAGTAGTTATGTCTCCTTCAAGAGATGTAGCAATTATATTTCCTGTAATCTGAGCTTCTAGATCTCCTCTAACTGCTGTTGTCATATTACCTGCTACAGCAATATCAGCATGACCACTTACAATAATTCTCACATCTCCATAGACCTCAAGAGTATCTTGACCTATAACTAATCTATAGTTATTTCTTACAATTGTTTCATTCTTTGAACCATCAGCAATGATCTCATAATTAGTACCACTCTTATGTCTCTCATGTATACGTTCATAGCTTGGTGTATCATCATATTCTTTTACATGACCACTCTCTGTTTCCATTACATTATTGTATGGATATACTGGTTGATACCCACTAGTTGGTTGATATGTACCCTGTAGCTCTGAAGCATTAGGATCATCTTCACCTCTTACTCTTACATTGTTATCTTCTACACCGGCAGTCTTTGTAGGAAGAGATCCCATCACTAAAAATTCTTGCTTAGATTCATCTAAGAATATACCTGCGATCAATGAGCCTACTGCTAAATTTACAGAATGTCCTGTTTGATTTATAGCTGGAGTATTTCCACCCATCATAACTTGAGACCAACTAAGATGGACTGTTTCTATATTGTCATGAACACTATATACACTTACTTTAACCCTACCAAGTTTCTCGGGATCATTAATATCAACAACTGTTCCAAATCTCATATCCATTAGTTTCTCGCTAGTCCTAAATTTTGTGAGTATGAATACTCGCCACCATCTTGTGTAAAGTTATGTTGTATATGTTTAATTATATACACGCCATCTTGTTTACTACTTGAAGTATTACCTCCACCTAATTGAATATCAATTGACATACCTACACCTAAATTTGGCAGTGCTACCATACCTGTTACTTCCATCGCAGTATTAAATTCTCTGATTTTATGATTGACTATAGAACTAACTGCAACATCACCTCGTGTAGAGAATATACTTTTTACATTCTCATCGTATAATTTATTACTTAATTTAAATTTAGTTTTAGGAATAGACGTGTATTCTTTTGTTACATTATTAACACGTGTTGTTTCATCTAGATTAATAACATTTACTTCTTCACCATACACACCATCTTCTAATTTTTGTATGAAGTCCATATTGTATTCTTTTAATTCAAACGAATTAGCTGTTCCTACTATATCAACAAAATTAGTTTCCATATCTACAGAAGTGGATTTTACTGATACAGGATCACCACCCGAGTCTACAAAATTATTATTAAACATTCCACTTAATGAAGTTAATCTAAGTGCAGTCTGATCGACAAGCCTCTCATATAAAAACATTCCAGTCTTTTCATTATCATAAGCATTGTTTACTAACACAGCTAAAGCTTCTCTTGCTGTAATGTTTGGAGCAATGTATCTACCGGAGGTGTCACATGTATTATCAATAATAAGTTCAGCTTGTTCAGCACTAATATCTCTAAATACTTGTTCTATTATTTCATCTGAGGTTCCACTGTACATTGAATTTACTCTTTGTGCAAAAACTGGAGTATGTACAGATTGCACATGTATGATATAATTTTTTTGTTGCTTATCAATTTTCATATTAGAAATGCCGTCCATCTGAAAGCCACAATCATATTCTGATTCTAGGTAACTGAAAGCCACATTAACTTCTTCTAAAGTTGAACCAATGAAATTATCAAAGAAGTTAACACCATCTTTGACAGCAATTGCTCCTCTTAATAATCCAAATATACTTTCGTACAATGTAACACCAGTAACCATCTTACTGATATCCTTCCCTCCAACTTCTATTCTAATACTGTCTAGGTTTAATGCCATTATTCACTCATGATTTTAATAAACTTTCTTGCAATGTCTCTAATGTTATCCGGTTTAATGACTTTAACATCTCTGTTTTGTTCAGTTATAGCAGACTCATAATCGATATAACTATATGCAGTTGTTCCAGCGGGACGTCTTGTTACCCATGATTGATCTGCATCATCTATATGATGATGAGGTGCATAAGCCTCTGACTTAATAAAGTTACATGCAACAGAGTCTTGTGAATCAACACCGCTTATAGTTTCACCAGTAATAGTAAATGTGCCGGATGTTAATTCAATTGTGACATAACCCATATTAACATGGATCTCTTTAACTTTACCTAATGCTCCAGATACTTGACCTTGAACTGTTTCACCAATTATGAATTTATTATTTAATGATACGTCAGTATCAGCAGCAAGGTATTGATATTTATTTGTGCAATAATCTATAAGCTGATTAGAACCCATTGGCCAGTCATCCCATATATTTTTTATTTGTGGATTAAGTAATAAGAATGTCCAATGATATATTGGTGTTCCGTATAATCTCTGACTTAAGAGATCAGGTCTTTCACCATCTTGTATTGATACTGTCTGATAGTAAGCTGAGTTATTAATCAATGAATCAGATACCTTTGCCTTTGCTGTTAGATTTTTAAGTAAATCTAAGTTACCTGAACCATCTATATCAATTGCTACATTTTTTATATTTGCAAAATACATATTAGAATCCTCCCTCTACATCGTCAGCATACAATGGAACCAGTTCTTTAAGTGTTATCGATAATCCTACTTCAACAGGAGAATTATTCTGCTTAAAGAATGATGAAACATTTGGGTTATATGTAACGTTAACTGATTCAATAACACATGGTGGCAATTGAATCATATCTCTTGCACCGTGGAATGATACAACAACTTGATCAGGAACTGTTATTGTAATCTGATTATTTTTTGTGGCATGAGCAGCCTTCCTAAAAAGTTTAATAAGACCTGTAATTTGGTTTGATTCAGACTCTGAGTCAGGTAATAACACATAATTAAATGTAAAGTTTCTTAATCCAGTTGATTGATACGATATAAATTCATTAGGGTTTAACATTTGTCCAGTAGATCTTTGCATTTCATCTGCAACAATATCTCCTAAACCATAACCAGCCAAAGCACCAATAATACCAGAACCAGCAGCTTTACCAAGCACAGCTGATCCTAAAGTAATTGCTTGCTTCGAAGCTTTAACTGCTGCATTATTAAATGCATTCGCACCAGTTGTAATTAATTCATTTGCACCTGCAGCAAACTGACGAGTATCTTCATTATACAACATTGTATCAGCTATTTGAATATCAGTAGGCATATATAAAGAAACTGAACCAACATATTTTCTTGATGCTTTGGTTGTTAATTCTTTTATATACTCTAATGCAACTTCGCCACCAGCCTTACCAACCGCTGCTGATCCTGATTTAATGTCGCTAGAACTCATATTATCTAATGTTTGCTTTTCTTTAAAGAACATCTGACTTAAATTCATTTTAGTTAATTCACCTCTCATCTGTTTAAGGTGAGCGGCTCTTACTGCTTGTGCAGCTTCATCTATCTTCAAGAACTCATACATCATGAATGGTTCACTAGTCATCGTAGATATCTGGTTCGCTCGCTTAACAGCATATTCACTTGCCTCATGACTATTAAAATTAACATCATCAGCAATTGTGTCATTACCTACAGTATCTGGATATTTGTAATGATTTGCACCGAATCGCATTTGCCATCCAGTAGTTTGTGTACTTATCCCAGCCTTTTCTAGGTGGGCCATATCATCTGGTGTGCTAAAACTCATAACTGTTCCTTGGTTTGTATATTACTTATTTATAACAATTTGTATAAATAGTTGTATGAAAAAGACATATTCAGGAAAATGGTATCCAAAACATCCTGAGAAATATAATGGTGATGTTAATAGAATACATTATAGATCTCTTTGGGAAAGGAATGCATTCAGACATTTAGACACAGCTGGCTGGGTGAAGTGGTGGCAGTCTGAAGAAACTATCATACCTTATATATGTGCAACAGATCGTAAGCCTCATAGATACTTTCTTGATCTTACAATACGAACACAGACTGGTCGTACTCTTTTAGTCGAGATTAAGCCATCATCACAAGTAGCACCACCTAAACGTAAGAAGCTTAATGAAGCATTAACTTATATGAAGAATACATCTAAGTGGAAGTATGCAAAGAAGTATGCAGATGATAGAGGTTATGAGTTTCAGATATGGACTGAGAATGAATTAGAAGCTATGGGTATACGCACAATGTCAATGAAGTTCAAAGCCAGTAAGACAAAGACTGGCAAAAGAATATGGAAGACACTGAAGAAAAGAGTATAAATATAAACATGGAAGATGAACAAAATGACGGCAAATTAGAATTGTCTCTAAGAATATTAGGGAATGAAATAATAGGATTCAAAATGGTAGTAGATGATTTTAAATTAAAGTTTTTACTGGGAGGCATAGCTGCTCTTGGTATCATAGCATATATTATGGTAGTATTCGGACCATCACTAATGGAGACATTTAACAATGGCTAGTTTGTTTGATAAGTTAGAAGCGGAAGCTTTCCGTAAAGGATTGACTGCAAGAAGTAAAGAAGCTAATGATTGGTTTGCTAAGAACGTTGCAAAGCTTGGTAAGATAGGTCCAGGTAAAATATTGTCTGATGATAAGCTAAGGAAACAAGCTGGAGCTTCACCGGGTGATATGGTTATGTACACATATAATCCAAAGCATAAAGAAACGTTACCATACTACGATACATTTCCATTAGCTATTGTTGTTGGCTCAGCACCTGGCGGATTTCATGCTATCAACCTGCATTACCTACCGCCTAAAGTTCGTGCCATCTTCTTAGATAAATTAGGTGATGTTGCATCTAATAATAAGTTTAATGCAACCACTAGATTTAAGATAACATATAAGTTGCTCATGGCAACAAAGAACTATAAGTATTTTAAACCGTGCTTTAAACATTATTTAACAGAGAAAGTAACTTCAAATATTATGAAGGTTAATGCAGCGGAATGGAACATTGCAATATTTTTAAAAACAGCATCATTCAAGAAAGCTAGTGCGAGTAAAGTTTGGGCTGATTCAAGGAGCAAATACTAATGTCATTACCAGTAAGCATAGATTCAATGAAGTCTACAATTAATCGTAGAGGTGGTATAGCACGAGGAAATAGATTTGCTGTATATGTTAGTCATCCTTCAAAAGGAATGAATAGCTTATTAAATTTTAACCCAGCCAATCTATTAAGTAATTTAATATCTGGCCAAGGTGTTAGGATTGGAGATTTTATACAAGACCCAAGAGATATATTTTTATTATGTCAGTCTTGTACGATGCCTGGTAAACGTATTATGACAACTGAAGCTACACACAATCATCATAATACAAAGAAACCTTATTCAGCTGCAACAGATGAAGTGACTATGACATTCTTAATGACTAATGATTATTATATGAAGAAGTATTTTGATATGTGGCAAGAGATGATTATAGATACAAGTCACGAACACTACAAAGCATTTTATAAAAGAGAATATTGTAGTGATGTGTCAATACAACAGTTATCAGCATCTAATGATGTTGTTCCTGGATACACAGTTAAATTAGAGAATGCATATCCTATTCAGGTTGGTGCACTTGAATTAGGCAATAGCGCCGATGGTTTAATGGAATTAAGTATCACATGGGAATACGATAACTTTAGAACCGTTAATATGGTAGATGGATTCGAAGATGTGGTAGGACGTATGCTAGGAATAGGAAGAGACACGTTAAGTACGTTTGATAGATTATTTTAATTTTTAATATGGAGTAAATTGATATGTTGCCAATTATAGCAACCCCAAAGTATGAATTGATTATACCCTCAACAGGGACAACAGTAACATACAGACCATACGTGGTCAAAGAAGAGAAGATCTTATTAATAGCATTAGAATCACAAGATGATATAGCTATTGAGAAGGCTGTTCAGAATATTTGTAAAGCTTGTATAGAAACAGATATTGATTTTAACAAAATAACAAACTTTGATTTAGAGTTTATTTTTATTACCCTACGAAGTAAGTCTGTAGGTGAAGGAATTAAACTAGATATGAAATGTGAATTAGAAGACTGTGAAGGAACTACTCCACAAAAAGTTAATTTAGATGAAGTTGTAGTAAGTAATTTAGATGGCAAAGTAGATCACCATGTAAAAATTAATGATACTGTAAGTCTTGATCTAAGATGGATGGGCATTAATGATAAGTTAACAAAGGCTATGAGATCAACTGATACTGATGCTGTTATTAATTCAGTAGCTATGTGTATTGAAACAATTTATAGTGGTGAAGAAACATTTACTGCTAAAGATTCTAAGCACAGTGAAGTTGTAGCATTTGTTGAAAGTTTAAATAATGATCAGTTCGGTAAGGTCATAGATTTTATGGAAAAAGCTCCGGCAATAGAATATAAGATGGAGTATGAATGTAAAGAATGTGGGCATAAGCAAACAAGAGAACTAAAAGGGTTAGTTGATTTTTTTATATAACCCTTTCTCATGACGATATAGCGAACCATTTAAAAATGAATTTCGCGATGATGCAACATCATAATTATTCACTGAGTGACTTGGATAATATGATACCATGGGAGAGGGAAATCTATTTAGCCCTTTTACATGAGTATGTGAAAGAAGAGAACGCAAAGCAAAAAGAACAGAACAAACAAATGGGATAAGGATATGGCAGGAAAAACTCAAGAAGCATTACTCGGTGAAGTAGTAGGACTTCTGCGAAAGCAGAATCAACTTAGTACACGCGATAGACTGAGGGAATCCGAAGAAGCCAAACGCCAAGAGAAAATAGCTTTACAAGGTGAGGCAGGTATTGAACAACAATCTAATATCATTGGTGGAGCTGAAGACTTTCAACGTAGATTCTTAGCAGGTCAAGCTAAAAGCTTTACTGACTCAGCACGTAAAGATACTCCAGTAGGAGCAATACAAAGAGACTCTAAAGATCTATTAACTAGAATAGCTAGCGCCTTAGAAAACAGTGCAGACATGGCAAACAAATGGAGATTGCAAGATAGACGTGATGCTGCAGAGAACAGACGTGAGAAGGCACCAAATCCAATAGGACTTGGAATGTCTGGCATGAAAAACTTTATGGGTAAAGATGGTAAGGATGCTGGTATTGTTGGTGAGGCATGGAACAAAGCTAAATGGACTTTAGCTTTAGCAACAGCTGGTGTAATTTTTGCAGCTGCTGAAGGTTATAACTTATGGGCATTAAAAACACTTAGAGGTATTAAGAACATAGGTAAGTTCATGGGTAACTATGCTATAGTTAGAAATGGTGCAATAGCTTTTAGAACATCTTTCTTAGCTTGGTTTGGATACGGTAAGGATGGTAAACCACTTGCAAAGGGTACTACTAAAATGCCAGTTATAAAATTCCTTAATCTAGGTGCAGTTCAATTAGCTGTTACAACAAGGCTAAGTACTTGGACTGCAAATCTCAAGGCAGCTGTATACAAATCTGTTGGTTTAGGGCCAGATGGAAAGAAGCTTGGTAATAGATTCCAAGCTAATCCACAAGGTTCAGGTGCAAGATCAGTACCTAATGGTATGGCTCAAGGATTTGGTAAAGGATTTTTCCGTACAGTGTCATCAAGAGTTGGTAGTTTTCTTTCTCCCCTATTAAGAATAAGTGCTGCGATTGCTGCATGGTCAGTAGGTGCATCAGGTACAGCATTAGCAGGTACATTGAAAACTTTAGGTGGTAGTCTTAAGAACGGTGTCATGAAAATTCCTGGTGTTGGATTTGCTGCTAGACTTATTGGTAGAATTCTATGGCCAGTGACATTATTATTCTCTTTATTTGAAGGATTTAAAGCTGGTAAGGCAGAGTCTGAAAAAGAAAGTTCTAACTGGTATACAATCTTAGGTGAAGGTGTTGGTGGTGTGTTAGGTTATTTACTCGGTGGACTAGTTGATCTAGTTAAGAATGCTGCGGTATGGTTAATCACAAAAGGATTTGGTTTAACAACAGATGCGGATGGTGTTATTCAGGGTGATGGATTAGGTGTTAAGGTTCTTAATATAATTAAAGAGTTTAGTTTCATGGATCTCATACGTAAAATAGTTGCTGCACCTTTCCATATGGTAAGTAACATTGCCGGTTTTATAACTGGTATGTTTACTGATGCTGATTTTAGATCTGGTGTATGGACTTGGATTACTGATATGCCTGGAAGAATTGTTAATTGGTTTAAAGGTATGATACCAGAAAAGGTAAGAAAATTCTTTGGTATCGAATTAACTGGAGGCCTGGATCCAATTGCGCCACCGGAAAAATATAAAATGTCTGGAGAGCAACTTGGACGTTATAGAGAAAGATTGGAGAAGGGTTCGACTCTAGCAGCTGCAACATTTAGACATATGACTAAAGATGAAAAGCTTGCGCACCTAGGGGAATATAAGCAAAGCTTTCAAAAGATGATGGATGATAGACTCACGGAGTCTTATAATTTTAGAGTTCAGAGACAAATGGATATTGCTAATGGCGCAATTGATCCTGAGACTCTACGTCCATTTGGTCACATTGCTAATACGAACAATAATATTCAGGTTATTAATTACGAAGCTGGTAAGTATGGTAACTTATTAAGTAATGCCTTTAGCGAGCAAATGTAAAAAAACCCCCAATTAAGGGGGTTCTCAGATTTAACTCTTAAGCTTCTGCTGCTAACTTAGCAAAGTAACTCATAGTATCATCATTGTCCTTATCGGCACGTGCGACAGGATCTGCTGCAACCGCAACAGGATCTGCATTGATGAAAGCTTGTTCAGATGCATTTGCTGTATCACCCGCAATGTCTTGATCAATGTAATCAGATTCAGTACGTGTAACCAACTCCTCACCTAACACTCTAGTCAACTTAAGGTTAAGCTCACTATAAGATTTAAATGTAGTAGGATCAGTAAACTCTTTTAGAGCAAACTGTTGGTTGTAGATACCTTCTAGTACAGTATCATCAGCATTCAATGCTTCTGCTGCACTAAACTCAGATCGATCATAGTTACGGAATCCCGCTACCTGAGCAATCTTCATCTTGAAGTTAGCACCCTTCCACATGTCAAATGGATTGACAGGTGATTCATCTTGAAACTTAGGTTGCATGCTATCCATGATCTTCTCAAAGATCTTAGCACCATATGTATATAACATTACCTTACCTTCGTTCTCACGATTCTCAGGATCAGAAACAACATAGATGTTTGACACATAGTGTAAGCGACGCTTACGTCTACGAGCCATATCCTTATCGGCTTCAATACCAGTATTCCATAGTTTTGAATTCATTTCAGATACAGGATCGTCCTTCTGAATTGTAGTAAGTGATTTCTCAACATACCACTGACCAGTTGGTCCTTGGAAGAAGTGATCCCAGTATTTTGCCCAAGGTAAGTCATCACCTTCGACTGTAGGTAAGAACCTAATAACGGCATAACCGTTACCTGCTTTATCTACTGAGGGTTTCCACATACGATCGTCGCCGTATGATTTCTTTTCTTTAGTGCTGCCAGCCGCACCTACTAGTGAACTCATGTCACTAGCTTTCGCTTTTAAGTCTGCAAAACTCATGGTCTATCTCCTTTAATTATTATTATAAATTTGTATCATTGTATATTATAACATACTTTTTGCAAAAGTACATACCTATTTGAAAACATCAACAATAATATTTTTAAACTTACTGTCATCAAACTTCAAAAAAGATTGATACTTTGATATCTTCTTAAACAAATCAGGCCACAAGATAGTCTCTGTGATCTGTTCGTTTGCCTTACTAATAAACCCAGTCAAGCGGTTTACTATACACACAGTCTCTAATGAAACCGTGCCTTCTAGATGAAGCTGGATAATTCTTGGATATGTATCTTCTATCTCCAAGAGATCATCAAACTTTACATCTGAAATCTGTTCTAACTCATTCCTAAATACATAAGACATACTATCTATAACCTTTAGGAAGTTAGTATAGGTATCTTCGTCTCTGATCATATCACCACTATACTTATTACCTGCTACTTGATGTGCAGCAAAGTACAATACAATATCATCTCTACTCTTAAACCTTTTACCTATCTTTGTTAACTGAAATTTATCTGGCCTTTTCCAATAGGTCTTCTCAGTTACATTTGTTTTAAAATTATACTTAAAGCAATCGTAAGTTCCATTGAAATGGAGGTTAACTGCGTTATGTAATGTAAAGGCCTCATATCCTGTCATTCTCATATAGGTAACACATAGGTTGGGTTACCCCCTTGTAATAAGTTAAGTTCCTTTGCTTCGAACTCAACGTGTTCTATAATCTCCTTAGAGATAAGTTTCTTACTGTCTCTAAGATCGATCTCGTTGTCCTCACATACCTGTATAACAGCATCTATATAATTGGTACCTCTGTGAGTACGAACAAATGTTTCAACTAAACCTGAGAATGACTTCTTATTAATATCATCCATTATTTCTGTATCCCGTCTTTGTCATAAGCCGGATTCAGGGTTTTCCAATACATTTGTTTCTCTTCGTTCTCACCATAGAAGTCTAATGACCATACACCTTCACGTAGATATGTTTCACAATGGTTCTTATAGATCCTTGCTGATTCATACTTCGCTTGTGCACCTCTCTCACCACGATGAATGGCTTGACGTAATGCTGATAGTTTCTCTTTAGTAGACTTAATGTATAGTTTAACATTAACTAAAGATAATCCATGGTCATCATCAAGTGCTTGAACATTATCTGCAATATTTTTATAAGTTGCAGGTTTCTTTGCAGCTCTAGCCTTTGCTAAGTTAGCTGCCGCAGCTGCTCGCTGCTCTTCACTCATCTTACGTCTTGCCATAATATATTCCTATTTGTTTGTTGATACATCTATTATAACATAGAATGTGTCAATGTACATACTAACCTTTATATATTTTTTGTATGTGTGTTTCAAATGCTTCTACCTTGTCTACTCTTCCAGGCCATTTAATATATTCCTTCTCAGGATTAGCCTTTAAGTTATTGAGTAGTGGTGTAATAGCGTTGTATAATGTGTCTAGCTTGTCTTGTGCAGACGTACTAGCTGTTGTAGCTGACGCTAATTCTTGTGAGACATCTAAATCTGCCTCATCAACCAGCGTAAAACCAAAATCAAAATCTGCCATGTTATCCCTTAAGTAATTTTATACCCTTAGTCCAGTTATCTGCAGCGTCTTCTACATAGCCTAATGCTTTATAAGGAAAATCCTCTTGCATAATTCTGTTACCGTGTGGGTCTTTATATGTTATCGAAAAGAATGAATGTTCGCCATCCATTCCTGTTACTACTTGATAAATTTTTGCAACACTACCATCTTCTTTGTAATGTTCACTCATTAGTTTTGTGTTATTCATGATCTCTCCAATAAAGTAGGTTGGGGACCCAGAAGATCCCCAGGAGTTACTATGTTACCATAGTTCTTTTAAAACAATAGACTTGCTTTAAGTGAAGTTGTAGCATCAGCGCTATCAACTTGTGACCAAGATGCAGTCCATATACCACGAGTTAACTCAATAGTTTTCGTAGTGACTGGAGTTGCTGCGTCAGTCTTATTCCAAGTACCTTTAAGAGTACCTAGAGTACCAAGAGCACGTGAGACAGATACTTGATTGTCATTCGTTGCTCCAGCATTTCTATCCATAACTGCTTCAAGACCTAAACCAGCAACAGTTGTACCAACCGTAATTTCTGAGTTATGTCCTGCCGTTACTTTGTTATGTACCACTTTAGCTGTAACACCTGCAGATGTAATAGATCCAGTAGTTTCTCTTGTCTCTGCTGCAACATCCGTTACTGCAAGAGCGATACCACCAATTGTTCCACTAGCATCAATAGTAGTGTTACCACCACTTACTTGACTAAGTCCAACTGTGTATGCACCAAGAGTTGTTGATACACTGATCTTAGTTGAATCAGGATCATCACCTGACCAATCACCAATCTTAAATGTTAGTGGACCTGTTGCAGTTTCAACATACATATCGTCTACACCAAAGTCTTTATCAAGTACAACCGTTACAGTTGAGTTACCTTGAGTTCCTTTCATTGTAGTATGTATGTCTTGTGTATAAGCACCGTGTGAATCTAGTGTTCCCTCATACAAACCTGATAGACTAATACCAGCAAACGTAGTCGCGGATACTATCATTGCCGCCGTCGCGACCATTAGTTTTTTAAACATATTATTTCCTTTTTTATTTAAACAAAAATATCTTTTTTAGAGTGAAGATATAGATCACTGAGAACTATTTATATACTTTTTATATAGTAGTTCTTCTTTTTCATAAGCTTCGACTTCGTCTAACTCACGATTTTCGTGTAGCTGTTGTACATGCACCATTTCGTGACATACTGTAATGATAGCTTCTTTAAAGCCAAGATGAGTGTCAATTTCAATATCGTATTCATCGTCTTCAGCTGAATCTGTTGTCCAACCTTTTACATTGTCTTCACTTATATCTTCTTGCTCAATTGATACAAGTATTTCATCAGGAATATTTAATTCCTTTTTGCAAAATAACATAACGTCTTCTAATAACGCCATATGAACCTCCATTATTTATGACTCATACCACAGGGTGGGTCTAACTCCTTTCTTAAATCTTTAACTATTTGTTTACATTCCTGAGCACCAGTACTTATGTCGTACCTTTGATACCATTGCCCCATCATTCCCATTTGCTGAAGTTTTGCTTCAAGCGCTTCTAACATTTCGGTCGTCGACATGAAAGATCCCATAGTGATATAGGCTTATTTATACATATTGTTAACTGTAAAATGCCTCATAATCAGCAGTTAAACATTCGCCATGAGCAAATGAATCACCATACCCTTTAAGATAATCTTCATGTTGTTTCTCTCCAACAGGATCACCCTTCATAGACTCAGGTAATTTTTGTGGTGTGTTACATTGCTCATTAGCTACCCAACCAGCAATGTAAAATCTGTTGTTGGCTCTTAGGTGTTGCTCTCTATTTAAACTCATACTCTTAAACTCCTGTAATAATTTCATAAACATCTTTCCATTTTCTTGCCCGCTCACATTCGTAAGAGCAAGTTTGGTTCCAAGCATGATCGATAAGGATACCTTTTAAACCAGCGTCATTACCCATACCAATGTTAGCAGCTTTGTCTTCAATCCACCAGCATTCAGTATTTTCCCACTCTTTGAGAGCTTCGTCTTTGTCCTGACCAGTGTTTAAGATAGTAAAGCCATCCCACATAGTATCACCGAAAACATTTCTTAAGTTCTCTTTCCGATACTCTTGAGCAAGTTTACAGTTAGTCTGTGAAGTGATCACATGGAAAATGTAACCGTGCTCTTCGTGTAACTTCCGAACATACTTAATAGCATCCCGTAAAGGTGAGAGTGTTTTCATATACTCTGATCTGTTGAATAAGTTTACAAACCTTGCACCAGTTTTCTGTTCAACACCAATTGCTTTTGCAATGTTATACTCAGGGCCAAGTCTTTCGTAACCCTCAGTTGCTTTAAGCCACTTATAGAAATGGTATTCCCAATCTAATAAGACGCCATCGCAATCTGTTAATATTAATTTATCTCTAAGCTCTCGCATACACACTCCTTTTAGCAGCTGCTTCATCATAACGATCCATTGTATCCCATGCTTCTTTAGGGAGATCATCAAACTTGCAACCCATTTGTTTCTCTAGATCAGGAGTAATTAAAGTATCCGGATCTAAGAAAGGATGGAAGCCGTTTTCATCAAGCCATAAACCACACGATCTAAGTCGCATGCCTTTATCTTTTAGTTGGTGTATAGTAACACGTTTTGATTCTTTAATCCACATTATGATGTCTTCCCCTTCTTCTTAGATGGACCCATAACAGATCTGCCTTTAAAATAACCACCGCTTTGCTTTTCTAAAGTCTTGGCAGTCTCCTCAGGTGAGATCACTTTGATCTTGCCACCCGCTTTTAAAAATTCTTCTACTTCTTTTGATCTAGCCATTATAAACTCCTTTCATAAATTGCAAATGTCTCGGCCATGTCTTTATGACAAAATGCCTGAGGTCTTTTGTGATAGCCAGTCTTATTAGCTGATGTTTTGTACTTAGCAGCACCACGGAAAGCGTATCTGAAACCCTTGACACCTTGAATAGTGTCAGAGAACAACATAGCTGCTTGAATCTGTTTAAGGTATTTCACAGGAATGCCTTTGGCAAATGAAGCTTCTTCGATAGGGCTTTGGTATTTAGTTAGTATTTCAATTGGTTTTAACATTTTGTAACTCCTTTTTTTATTTGGTATAGGTATATTATATCATAGTTTGCGGTGCTTGTGTGGAAAGTTTTCACACAAATAGTGTGTCTATTAACACATTCAGTATATCAACAAGCCATTTTTGGGGCGAGAAACGGGGCTCGAACCCGCGACAACCGGAATCACAATCCGGGGCTCTACCATCTGAGCTATTCACGCCATTTGGTCCATCATCATCCTTTGATGATCAACTTGATCGTCATGGTCCATATGGTCCATCGCCATCATTTGATCTGGTGTAACTTGTAACAAGTTATGATTTGATAATGACATATGTTTTAACACTTTGTCCATATGCATTGACACATGCAAACAACGATCATCAATCACACATCCTCCATGATCATCATTATCAGTTAAGACCATAACACCAGCATCGATTAATGCATTGATGTCAGATAATTTTAAACCGTGTTGTTGTAAGATAGCACGAACACCTTTGTCAGGAACATTGTCCCAATCGTTTTGACCTAAGGGACAACGAACGATATCAGCATCCATGCCACATGCGTCTTTAGAGTTATCTAAACACACATCATCAGCAGCCCACAACAAATCATTTACAATCTTAGTTAAATCTTTTTTCATAACATTCCTTTTTTTATTTGGTATAGGTATATTATATCATAGATTGAGCCGCGTGTGTGGAAACTTATGGTGCCAGGGTGCGGCTATTTTTCGCGCATCTGGACCAGTACTATTTGTACTGTTGTATGACTTCAACGAGTCGCTTGTCATAGTTGTCACGATGTTCAATGAAAACTTGAGGTTCTGCGTCGTCAACGGAGATAATTGTTACCAATTGTGTGATAGGAATACCTGTTCTTTCTTCCCATGCAATAGCATAGAAACATTCTTGCATAAAGTAAGACTCAATCCATTCCTTCTTTTTAGTCTTACGACTGGTCTTATAGTCTATTATACTTAGTTTGCCATCAAACTCTGCTACACAGTCAACTCGACCTGCCACACCTAAGTGATCAGAATACAACGGCAATTCTTGTCCATATACTATACCTATTCTGGTATCAAGTATATCTTTAATTCTTTTGAAGTCATGTAAGATATTAGGCATTAAGTCTTTAGCATAGTCAGGATCATTGTTCACATAGTTCTCACATACAGCATGAACTGCTGTACCTCTTCCTGCTGCTTGACGTGATATCTTATTTGCTTCTTCATGACCTACACGATCTCTCCATTCCATAATAGCTTTCTTACTTAG
>Ga0209091_10000694_pt1 | contig 31546 bp, 23 predicted proteins | sample ArcticOcean_MG_C_6_FD_187438 | JGI IMG/M metagenome (GOLD analysis project Ga0209091, IMG submission 187438) | Marine microbial communities from western Arctic Ocean - ArcticOcean_MG_CB8_128 (SPAdes) (version 2) | ecosystem: Environmental > Aquatic > Marine > Oceanic | place: Arctic Ocean...
AACGCGCTCAATGTACCCGAAGGTTCAGTCACAGTTACGGCAGGTGGAGTGAGGCTTATCGAGAATCAGGATTACACAGTTGACTATAACCTCGGAAGGGTTAGAATTATTAATGATGGTCTTTTAGAATCAGGCCAAACCATCCGCGTCTCTCTCGAATCAAATTCACTATTCAACATACAGACAAAGACCCTCCTTGGGACAAGGTTTGATTACTTAGCAAGTGATAATTTCACGATAGGAGCGACTTTCTTAAACATGAGAGAGAGGCCATTGACTCAGAAAGTAGATATAGGAGATGAGCCTGTAAACAACACGATTTTTGGAACAGATTTCACTTGGCAAACAGAAAGTAGATTCCTGACAGACCTAGTTGATAAGCTACCATTCTATCAGACATCGACTATATCTACAATTGACATAAGTGGTGAAGCAGCGTATTTAATTCCGGGACACAGTCGTGCAATTGGAGATGAAGGAAATGCCTACATCGATGATTTCGAGGGGTCTCAATCATCGATTGATATAAGATCAGTGTCGCGTTGGTTCTTAGCTTCAACACCTAAGCTTCAAGAAGATTTATTCCCGGAATCTACTATTGAAGATTCAACAATTTATAATTTCAATAGGGCTGCCTTATCATGGTACACCATTGACCCAGCGTTCTATTCGGGGGTAGGCTTAGACGATGGTCAGGTAAGTGACGACGTGAGACACGATCACAGGATGCGCCAAATCCTCGAGCAGGAGATATTCCCAAACAGGGATTATCAGCCAGGAACACCGAGGAATATCCCCACTTTTGATTTGAGTTTTTGGCCTAGCGAAAGAGGACCCTATAACTATGAGCTATCTGATGGTGCTCCAGGATATTCTGCTGGATTGACAGAAGATGGCGAGTTAAAGGAGCCCTCAAGCCGTTGGGGTGGGATACAGAGAGCCCTAACCACCACGGATTTCGAGTCATCTAATATTGAGTATATACAGTTTTGGGTAATGGATCCATTTAACGACGATTCGGAGAATTCAACCGGTGGCGATCTTTACATCAATTTAGGAAATGTCAGCGAGGATATTCTGAATGATAGTCAGTTAGAATTTGAGAACGGTCTGCCGGCTTTAAACAATCCGGATCAAGATTCGGACACGAGTAACGTAGCCATTTACCCTGACCCTTCGATTTTTAATGTAGTCAACGCATTTGATAATTCTTCGGGTTCATACGAAGCCCAAGACGTAGGACTAGACGGAATGAATTCTAGTACCGAGCGAGAGTTTTTCGGCAATTGGCTTTCAGACCTAGATGCATCCGTTGCGGCCGGAGATCTTACTCCTCAAGCTTATTCCTTAATTCTAGAAGATCCGTCAGCAGATGACTTCCGCTATTTCCGAAACCCGACCTCACAGGCCCTGGAAGAAAACATACTCGATAGGTACAAGCGTTACAGTCGTTATGAGGGTAATTCTAACACCTCTTCTCCCGACGGATACCCGATAACGGCCACAACGATTCCTAACACTGAGGATATAAATGAGGATATCACTCTGGGTACGATAGAGAGTTACTATCAATACAAGATTTCGCTGAGACCTTCTGATTTAGGTGAGGAAAATGTGGGTAATAATTATATCACTGATGTTTTTGAGACTCTAAGCCAAAGCGCTTCCACAAACGAGCAGAAACCGATAAAATGGTATCAATTTAAGATTCCAGTTAGGGAATATGAGAAGCGGGTGGGAAGTATATCGGACTTCAGATCGATTAGATTTATGAGGGTGTTTATGAAGGATTTTTCACAACCAGTGACGATAAGATTTGCTAGGATGGAACTTATTCGTGGAGAGTGGAGAAAGTACGATGGCAGTCTAGCGGGAGAGCAAGAAGTGGAACCAGAAGACCCATCTGCTACTTCCTTTAATATTTCAGCTGTAAACATTGAGGAAAACGGAAATAGAGAGCCAGTGCCTTACATAACACCTCCCGGCATCAGTAGAGAAATAGATGTAGCCGCGATTAACGCGCGTAGGCTTAATGAGCAGTCGTTATCATTATCAGTTTGCGATCTTGAGGACGGAGATGCGCGTGGAGCGTATAGGAATATCAACTACGATATGAGGATGTACAATAGACTCCGGATGTACTTCCACGCGGAACCTGGAGAAAACTGTACTAACCTCGATGATGGTGACATCACAGCCTTTGTAAGGTTGGGTAGTGACTTCGATGCGAACTATTATGAGTACGAAATACCTCTCACTGTTACGCCTTGCTTTACATCAGATGCGGATCTGATTTGGCCTTTGGAAAATAACATGGATATAGAGTTGCAGAAACTCCAAAACCTTAAAATTAATAGACCCACTGGGCAGCCACTTTTCCTCGAATACACAGAGTATGACGGTGTGGCGCGCATGTCCGTGAAGGGCAATCCTAACCTTGCGAACGTCACCACGGTGATGATAGGAATTAGAAATCCAAATAAGGATTCCAATGTGTTTAGTAGTTCGGATGACGGGTTAAATAAGTGTGCTGTGGTTTGGGCGAATGAGCTGAGGTTGTCAGATTTCAATGAAGAAGGAGGGTGGGCAGCCGTCGCAAGGATTAATGCAACGCTCGCAGATTTAGGCAACTTCAGTCTAGCAGCTAACATGTCAACTCCTGGATGGGGAGGCCTAGAACAAAGAGTTCAGGAACGTCAACGCGAGACCATAAGAGGTGTCGATGCGAATGGAACCATTCAGCTCGGGAAGTTATTTCCCGATAAACTGGGCCTATCGCTACCTATGTATATAGGATATTCAAATCAGATATCCACACCTCAATACGACCCGTTGTCGCCAGACATTGAGTTAGCAGATCTAGAGTTAGACCCAGATAGACTTGAGAGAACGAAATCCGTTAACACGCTGAAGAGTATAAACTTCGCCAGTATTAAGATTAACCCCCAAGGAGGCAAAGACAGTGGTCAGTCGCGCGATAGAAATGATAGAGGGGGGTCCGATAAATCGGATTCTAAGTCGAAGGATAATGTCAATTCCATGCGAGGTATGGGTGGGACAAGTGGACGTGGTGGAGCTGGAGGAAGTGGAGGATCGACAAGTTCGGGGCCGTTTTCATTCTTGAAGATTAGCAACTTTACAGGTAACTTCAGCTACAACGAGCACTTCCAAAAGGATATCAATACTGAGTTCCAGATTAGCAAAGAGTACAGGGGAGGGTTATCGTACAACTGGCAGAATAGACCTAAGCAATACAAGCCGTTTTCTAAGATCGGATTCCTTTCAGGTAAGGAGCTATTTAAGTGGTTTACCGAATTTAATTTCTATTTAGCACCCAAGCAGGTTTCTGTGAACACTCAGATGGAGAGGATATATGAAACTAACAGGGTTCGCAATAACACATTTGATTTATTAGGTGTTGAAACTCCACTCTTGATTAATACTCAAGTTCTAAAGTCTTGGCATTGGAATAGAAATTATTCTATCAAGTACGATCTAACTCAGGCATTGAAATTTGATTACTCTGGATCGGCTATCGCCCTTGTAGGGGAGCCAGTGGGAGAAATTGATAGAGATGACGACATAGGTTATCAGCAGTATGTAGAAACTGTGATGACGAACTTGATGAGCGCAGGTGATATTACTACGTATAATCACAACGTGAATGGATCTTACAAGCTGCCGTTTGACAAAATCCCTCTTATGAATTTCGTGACAGGTGATATTAGATACCAAAGTTCATTCCGTTGGGATAGGGCTCCTTTTGCTCAAGACACCCTCGGTGCCACCATCCAAAACTCTAGAAACCTCAGCCTTAATGGTCAAGCTAATTTCCTCAAATTATACAACCGAGTCCCTTATTTAAAGAAGATTAATAACGAACGTCCGAAGAAAGCGAGCGATAGAAATGTGGGTAATGAGCGACGTGATGGATTCGGAAATGTCGAAGATGAGGAGGAGAAGCAGAAGATAGAGATTCATCCGCTTAAGCATATTTTGCGTTTCATGATGGGAGTCCAAAACATTAGCGGATCCTTTACTCGCAATGAAGGAATTCTTCTGCCTGGATATGCAGAGTCGTCTAATTACGGGGGCTTCGCAAATGACTTTCAGGCACCAGGGATATTGTTCCTTGTGGGCCATCAAAACACAGATATTTTCGGCAACAGAACATCCACAGATTTCGCCTATGATCAGGCGGCGATGAATGGTTGGTTAGTTCAGCAGCCATATTTGAATCAGCAGTATTCGGAAACTTTCACAGAGTCATTTAATGTGCGATTGAATATTGAGCCCATCAAACACTTTAAAATAGAGCTAACTGCAAATAGATCTAACTCAAGAAACAATCAGAGCTTTTTCCGTTACGATGAGGTGAGTGAAGATTGGGTACATGAATCACCTAGCGAGAACGGAAACTTTTCTGCTACAGTGATGTCTTGGCCGACAGCCTTTTTAAACGACGACGATAATTTCAGTTCTGATATATGGACGAACCTACTCGAGAATAGAGAGGAGATTTCCTCTAGGCTCAATGACATTAATTATAATATCGATGACCCTAACCCTACTGGTTATTATCAAGGTTGGGGGCCTACTTCCCAGGATGTTACTATCCCTGCATTTATGAGTGCGTATTTAGGACTAAATCCGTCAGACGTATCTCTCGATGTTACTAAGGTTCCTGTGGCTCCTAACTGGAGAATCTCCTATGATGGACTCTCGAAGATTCCTTCACTTAAAAAGAAATTTCGTAGGTTTAATTTAAGCCATACATACCGCTCGACAATGAGCACTTCGTACACAACTAACTTGTCGTATACAGAAGATGGTGCGGGATTGCCAACGGCTACTGATAACGGAACTTATTCGAATTTCATATCTCAGAGACAATTCAATACGGTAAGTATAACCGAACAGCTATCTCCGCTAATAGGGTTGGATATGACATTGAAGACAGCGTCTCAAAACGAACCTCAGATTAAGGTGGAGTTGACGCGAGATAGGAATGTGAGTTTTGGGTTAGCAAACTACCAGATAACAGAAACTAAGAGTAAAGGAATAGTAGTAGGCGTGGGGTATAAGTTTGTGAATGTTAGAAATCCTTTTATGAAGACTTACGGAAAACTTCCCATAAAACTATTAAAGGAGACGGACCTCCTTCTTCGTTGTGATGTCAACATAAGAGATAATAGTACAATTATAAGAAAAATAGAGGAGCTTCAGAATCAAGTAACTGCAGGGCAAACACTTGTGTCTATTAAGTTTTCTGCTGATCTAGAAGTAAGTGATAAGGTAACGTTGAGAGCTTTTTATGATCAACAGTTGACTTCTCCTAAAATCTCAACTTCATTTGCAACCTCAAATATTAACTCGGGCTTTGCCATCCGCTTTAACCTCAATCAATAATTAAACAATGAATATTCCGAAAGATTTAAGATATACCTCAGACCACGAATGGGTAAAACTAGAAGGAGATGTAGCGACAATAGGTGTAACGGATTATGCACAGGGAGAACTTGGTGACATTGTTTTTGTTGAAGTTGAAACAGAGGGCGAATCTCTCGATGCAGAAGAAGTGTTCGGGACCATAGAAGCTGTTAAAACAGTAAGTGATTTATTCCTTCCCGTTGCGGGTGAAGTATTAGAATTTAACGAAGAGTTAGAGTCTGACCCTTCATTAATAAACAGTGATCCATTCGGAAAAGGATGGATTATTAAAATGAAAGTGAAGGATGTTTCTGACCTTGAGGAGTTGATGAGTGATGAGGCTTATAGAGCATCATTAGCGTAGGCAATAAACGTTTATTAATAGAAAGTGGCACATTAATTGAAGGTTAGCAGTTCGATGTAGTAATTTCGAATCCTAGAATTGAGATAAAATGATTAGTAGAAAAACACCTAAAGCAGACTTAGAAAATAAACGTTCAGCTTGGCGTGCGCTAGGTTTCGTAGCGTCTCTCGCTTTTATTCTAATTGCTATTTCATGGACTACATTCGATGTTCTAGAGAGACAAGCATTAAATTTTGAGGCTGATCTTTTAGAGGACGAGGAGATTCCTGTGAGCATTATCACGCCACCACCACCACCGCCACCGCCACAACAGACTACTGTAATTGAGATTATTGACGACGACGATGAGATTGAGATTGAGTTAGAGATTGATGATATCGAGTTAGACGAGGATACTGAGATAGAAATTGTAGAAGAAGATGATGATCTAGGTGATGACACGCCGTTTATGATAGTTGAGAATATGCCAGCTTTCGGTCCTTGTATATCAAAGCGTGGAGACGAGCGAACACAGTGTACTAACAACGAAATAATTAGGTTTGTAAGTAAAAACACTAAGTACCCTTCTATTGCTAAAGATGCAGGTATTCAGGGTAAAGTTTACATCTATTTCGTCGTAGGAAAAGACGGCTACGTTAAAGACGTGAGAATCCTTCGTGAGGTCCACCCTAAACTTGATGCGGAAGCTAAGAGAGTAATCGAGTCACTTCCTAGATTCGAGCCTGGTCAACAGCGCGGAAAGAGCGTTTCAGTACAATACACGATTCCAGTTAGCTTTCTCATTCGATAAAAGTCCTTCTGATTGGGTGAGTTTACTTCTCTGTTAAAAAATAGTGATGGCTTCAAAGTATCCATCTAATGCTAGAAGTAAATAGACTATAAAAAGTAAGGCTCCTAAGTATAGCTTTCTCCTGTAGTATAAGTATATGGATACGGAGTTGATGACTATCCAGTATATCCAGTTTTCATGTACTAGATGAATCATTAGCCAAGTTGCTACTACTCCGAATACCGTCGTGAAAGAATCTACGAATGGTATGCTAGAGCTTGTGTATTTTTTTAAGACTAGGCCTAGTGAAAGTGTTCCTATAGCACTTGCAATAATGTAAAATAGATGCTGGTTAGGTACCCATACAATGCTTTCTGTGGTAGTGACGAACAATGTGAGCCATGCGCCATAACCAGCCATAGCGATATAGAACACCTGGAGAAAACTCTCAGCGTATATCTTTCGTTTCCAACATAAAACAGCAAAACTTCCCGCACCTATAGCAGCTGGGATATAAGCTCCGGGTAAAAGTCCTTTGAGATACATCCAAGTGTAGAGAAGGCTGCATGTGACGGCTATTATCTCCACTACTAGTTCTAATGAAAATTCAATTCTATTAGATGTCGAATCTCTCATGTAGCTCTGTTATAACTTTTTTAAGTCTGTCCTCAACACTGGCGACTTCTAAGTAGAAATAAGTATGCTTTCTCTCTTTGAGTTTTTTAAGGAAAATCTTTTCGTGATTAACTCTATCAGAATATTCAGGTAGAAACCTCATTGGATCTTCTTCCCATAAAGGCAGTGTCTCGCACAAGATATATAAATCTACTTCGTGCTGACTTTTTAGAACATTTTGAATTCCAGTCTTATACTTGTACTCAGACCAAATCTCCAAAACTAGCCCTCCTGTATCACAAATTACTCCCCTAGATGTTCCATCGGATAGAATCGCATTCACAGTTTTTTCCTGCAAGAGGTGTAGCTTTTCTAGTGTAGCTTGATCATTTGTACCATCGATAACATCCTTGTCGTCTCTACAAAGCTCAGATATTAGTGGCCACTTTAAGCTGCTCGCAAGCACAGTTGAAAGTGTTGACTTACCTGAGTTTTCCACCCCCGTTAATACTATTTTTAATGGCCTAGTCATCAAAAGTACATCTACAGGGTTCAGACATTTCAACTTCAATTTCTGGTAATATCTCTATCAACCACCTCTGTTCGTCGAATGTCATATCAACATAGAGTAAGTCTAGAATTTGCAGAGAGGTTATATCGCTTAGAGAAGCTGGAAATTGACGAATTAAGTTCGACCACAGATGAAGACTCTCTAGATTTTGAAGATTATCGATGTCAATGGGAATCGATGTTATGTAATTATCGCCCAAATGGATTTCCTTTAATGACGGAATTTGCAGCAAGCAAATTGGAAATGTATTTAGCTTATTCTTGTCAGCTCTAAACACTTCGAGCTTAGTGAATTCAGAAATCCATGCTGGAATTTCTGTAAGCCTATTCCTATTCAAGGTTAATTCAACAATCTCAGTGAATTCGCGCAACGCTTCTGGCAAGACTTTGAGTTTTTTCTTACTGAGATTTAATATCTCGACCTTTAAACCCAACTCATGTGCTTCACTGGCATCTTTTATGCTTGTGTATACTTGGGTGTTGGTTTGGGCATAAATAGAAATAACTCCAATTGAAAAAACGAATGTGACGATAAGAATGGACCTCAAAATCATAATTCAGCCAAGTTAAGATTGTCCAGAATTTCGCAAGCAGCCTTCTTGTCATATTCTAATGCCACCTTCAATTCGTCAAGAGAGTTAAATTTCAATTCGTCACGAAGGCGTTTTATGAATAGCACATCAAGTGTCTTTCCATAACAGTCTTCATCAAAGTTAAAAATATGCACTTCGATGGTAGGATGCTCATTAGAAGAAATGGTAGGTCTATTGCCAATATTTAACATACCCTGTAGCCACTTAGATTCCCCTTTAACTCTAGTTAAAATGACATAAACCCCATTAGCAGGATAAATTTTCAACTCGGTTGCGATTTCGAGGTTAGCTGTTGGGAAACCGATGGTTCTTCCGATTTTATCTCCCTCAACAACTAAACCAGACATGGGGAAGGGGCGTGTTAATAGCTTAGCAGCGTAATCGACATTCCCTTCATTAACGGCATCTCGGATTTTTGTTGAACTCACCCTCACATCATTAACAAATTCAGCAGCAAGGGCCACTACCTCAAACCCGAATAAAGCTCCCATTTCTTTAAGTCTTTCAAAATCACCCTCTCTATTTCTGCCATATCGATGATCATCTCCTATAACGATGACTGAAGGCTTAATTCCATTAGACAAAACCTTTCTGACGTAGTCTAACGGAGACAAACTTGCCAAATCCATATTGAATTCTTCAATAATCACATGGTCAAGTCCAGATTTATCTAAAAGAGTTATTCTTTCATCTATATCCGTAAGAAGTTTTAAACCATGATTCTTCGGATGAAGAATAACTCGTGGGTGTGGCTGAAACGTTAAAAGGGCAGTTTCCCCGTTGATTTCCAGGGCCTTACGCTTTAAAACATCAATGACTGCAAGGTGTCCAGCGTGAACGCCGTCAAATGTGCCTATCGTTAATACGATGGGTTTTGATGCTTTAAATCCGGATGATTGTTGATGGACCCTCAAGGGTATAAAGTTAGGCCCGTATTAGGTTATTTATTAGAATTGAGTGTTGTATTTTTGCACTCAATTATTTACGCCAAGACGCAATAATATGTCAGAACAGCACGGAGTAGTATCACAGGTTATCGGACCTGTAGTTGATATACGTTTCCCACAGGGAGTTGAGTTGCCTAATATCCTAGACGCTCTAGTAGTTGTAGGAGCTAGCACGAAACTGATTTTAGAAACTCAGAAACACGTTGGAGACGATACAGTTCGTGCCATTTCTATGGATGCAACTGAAGGTCTCAGTCGTGGAATGAAAGTTATCGCAACAGGTTCAGGTATTCAGATGCCTACTGGAGACGCGATTAAAGGCCGTCTTTTTAATGTTGTAGGTGATCCTATAGACGGCATCGGTGATGTAAGCATGGAGAATGGTCGTAACATTCACCAGGACGCTCCTAGATTTGAAGACCTATCTACATCTACTGAAATCCTTTTAACGGGGATTAAAGTAATCGATTTAATTGAGCCTTACTCAAAGGGAGGGAAGATCGGACTATTCGGTGGTGCAGGTGTAGGTAAAACAGTATTGATCATGGAATTGATCAACAATATTGCTAAGGGATACGAAGGTATTTCTGTATTTGCTGGTGTAGGTGAGCGTACTCGTGAGGGTAATGACTTGCTTAGAGAGATGATTGAGTCAGGAGTTATTAAGTACGGAAAGGAATTCGAAGAGAGCATGGAGGCTGGAGGCTGGGACCTAAGTAAGGTAGACATGAACGAATTAGAGAGTTCTCAAGCTACTCTAGTTTTCGGGCAAATGAATGAGCCTCCTGGGGCTCGTGCAAGAGTTGCTCTTTCGGGTCTTACAGTTGCTGAATATTTCCGTGATGGAGATGATGAAACTGGTGGACGTGATATTCTATTCTTCATCGATAATATCTTCCGTTTCACACAAGCTGGATCAGAGGTGTCAGCTCTACTAGGACGTATGCCGTCTGCTGTAGGTTACCAACCGACACTAGCTTCTGAGATGGGGGTGATGCAAGAGCGCATTACTTCAACTAAGCGTGGTTCTATTACATCTGTACAAGCTGTATATGTTCCTGCTGATGATTTGACTGACCCTGCTCCAGCGACAACTTTCGCTCACTTGGATGCTACAACAGTACTTTCTCGTAAAATTGCTTCTTTAGGTATTTACCCAGCGGTAGATCCACTTGACTCAACTTCAAGGATTCTTAATCCAGAGATCATCGGTCAAGAGCACTATGATTGTGCTGAGAACGTAAAAGAGATTCTACAACGCTACAAAGAATTACAAGATATCATCGCAATTCTAGGAATGGATGAGCTGTCTGAAGAGGATAAGCAATCTGTTAATAGAGCTCGTCGTATAAGTAGATTCCTATCTCAACCTTTCCACGTTGCTACACAGTTTACAGGAATTGATGGTGTATTAGTACCTCTAGAAGACACAATTAAAGGATTCAATATGATTCTTAATGGTGATTTAGATCAATACCCTGAGGCAGCTTTCAACCTTAAAGGAAATATTGAGGAAGTGATTGCAGCTGGTGAGAAAATGTTAGCTGAAGCTTAAGATGACTCTTGAAATTTTAACTCCAGACACTAACCTTTTCAAAGGTGAAGCATCTTACGTTGGTTTACCAGGATCTGACGGAAGCCTAGGTATTCTGAGTCATCACGCAGCACTTGTTACGACTCTTAGAGCAGGTGACATTGTTGTTAGAACAGAATCAGGTGAGAAGTTGTTCAAGGTGAAAGGAGGAACAGTAGAGGTGTTGAATAATCACGTGACGATTCTCGCTCACTAGAGTAACAGATAATTTCTTATTGTATCATGGATGGTGATAAGGCTCGCCTTTGATGATTGTGTGTGCTCTATAGATTTGTTCTACAGCAAAAATCCTAATCAGTTGATGCGGGAATGTTAACGGCCCTAAAGCCCATTTTGCATTCGCACGACTTTTTATACTCTGGTCGAATCCATATGGACCGCCGATTAAAAACGCCACGTGCTTGAGCCCTCTGAGTTGTAATTTCTCAATGTGTTTAGATAGCCCTACAGAATCGTAAACCTTGCCGTGCTCATCTAAGAGTATCAAGTGATCCACTTTCTCCAGTGCTTTTGACTGGAGTTTTGCTTCTTCTTGCATGACAGTCTTTACATCAGCTTTCGCAAACTTACTTTTCAAATTAGGTGTTTCGATGTAATTGAATCGGGTGTAATGTCCCATTCGTTTTACATATGTTTCGATACCAGTTTTTATCCAATCGGAACTTGTAGTGCCCGTCGCAATGATAGAAATTTGCATGCTGTGAAGTTAAGCTTTTGGAGCAAGACATTCAGGTATATCTTAGCAACATGCTAAGTGAGTATATGAGGAATTTTATTGAGATGTCTTTAAAAGAAGATGTGGGAAGTGGAGATGTTACTTCAGAATCTAGTGTGCCTATTGATTTAGTCGAAAGTGGCTACATCCTAGCCAAAGAAGATGGTGTCGTTGCTGGCATAGAAGTAGCCAAAGCAGTTTTTTCTAAAGTGAACTCAGAACTTGAGTTTAAAGCTCACAAGGCCGATGGAGATAAAGTAGTCTTTGGCGATGTGGTAATAGAGGTGAGGGGTTCAGCTAGAAGTATTTTAATGGGAGAACGATTAGCATTAAACTTCCTGCAGAGGATGAGTGGAATAGCAACTCGAACCTTTGAGATTACAGAGATACTAGCGGGTACACCCACGAAAGTATTAGATACAAGAAAGACAACGCCAGGACTGAGGGCATTTGAAAAACTAGCAGTAAAGCTCGGCGGTGGGGTTAATCATAGGATGGGGCTATACGACATGATTCTGATAAAAGATAATCATGTGGATTATGCTGGAGGGATGAAAGAGGCTCTAACTAAGGTTTCAGAATATTTAGGTACAAGGCGTGATGATGAAGAGCGTTTAAAAGTAGTTGTAGAGACTAGATCATTTGAAGAAATTAAAAGAGTATTAGAAGCTAGAGAGGAGTCTGGGATAGAAATAGAGAGAATATTATTAGATAATTTCTCTCATGCAGAAGTGAAAGAGGCTGTGCGTTGGTATTCAAATAAAATTACTCTTGAAGCTTCGGGGGGAATAACTCCAGAGAATGTGCGTGGATATGGTGAAGCTGGGGTGGCGTTTGTGAGCATGGGATATATGACACATTCTGTGAAGAGTTTGGACTTTAGCTTAAAAAGCACACCACATGTCAGCTAAAGGCAACTCTAAACTTTTAGACTGGCTCTTAAACCAAGGCTGGGTGAAAAGCCTACAGAATTTTCTGCGCTCACTCTCACCGTGGGGGGTAGAAGGGATGAATTTATATGATGTGCTCAGGTTTTTTATTTTCGGATTGACTAAGGGGTCGGTTTCAACCAGAGCTGCTGCCATATCATTTAGACTATTAGTAGCTGTTTTTCCCGCTATTATTCTAATGCTGAGTATTCTCCCACATACGCCACTTACTACCGAAGATGTGATGGATATGCTCCAATTATTCTTTCCAGGAGAGACGGTTGTTTTATTAGAACAAACAATAAACGACCTGTTAGATAAAACCCAAGGCACCATACTATCAATAGGATTTGTGCTAACACTTGTCTATGCCTCAAGTAGTGTTAAGGCCGTATTGCTAGGATTTAATGAGAGTTATCTCATTGAGAAGAAGGACTCGACTTGGTACTCCTCCCTTATTTCTATCGTAATTCTGATCGGGCTAGCCCTTATGATAGGAGTTGCGGTTATTCTAATTGGATTTAGTGGGCAAGGATTGTCTTGGCTAAATTCGGAGGGCATTTTACCGGGTGACTTAGTCCCTTGGCTGAATATTGCCAGATGGACACTCTCATTATTACTTGTATACTTTTCGGTTTCCATTCTCTACCATTTTGGCAACCCAGATGCAGATAAATGGAGGACTATCACCCCAGGTGCTACTATGTCAACACTCTTGATAGTGGTCATTTCTATAGCCTTCAGCGCCATCATCACATACCTTGATTCGTACAATAGATTATACGGTTCAATTGGTACTTTCCTTGTTCTGTTAGTTTGGGTTAATGCAAACAGTTCTGTACTAATACTTGGATTTGAGTTTAATGCAAGTGTGCATAAAGCTAGAAACCAAGCAAATAGAAACTTGCAAACTCATAAAAAAGAGTCTTAATTAGTAAAAAATAATATTATGATTTCCTCTAAAATAATTTCACGTTTAATAGTTGGTAGTTTTTTCATTTTAACTTCTGGTTTTTCTTTTGCACAGACCTCTATTGTAGGTCAGTGGCAGACGAAGGACGATGAGACAGGTCGTATTAAAAGCATAGTCGAGATTACAGAAGTAGGTGGCGAATACTACGGTAAAATCATCGAATTATTTCGCTTACCAGACGAAGATGCAGATCCTTATTGCGATGAGTGCGAAGACGATAGAAAAGACCAAAGGATCCTAGGTATGCAAATAGTCAGGAATATGACAGTCGCTGCGGGTAAAACTAATGAGTGGGCTGAGGGTACCATTTGCGACCCTAAAAAAGGTTCTATTTACGATTGCGAAATGTGGTTCGAAGACGGTAATACTGACGTATTAAAAGTTCGGGGATATATATGGTTCGTATTCAGAACCCAAGAATGGTACAGAGTGACAGATTAAGTTTTCTGTAATTCGTTAAGAACTACAACTAGCTTTTCTGTCATCTTTTTACGTGTATAAGAAGAAGCATCAATACAAATCTTATGTGTAATCGAATTGAGCATCAACTCGGCCTCTTTCACATCATTATGAGTTGCTGATGGTAGATTGTTTTCAGCAAGGAGGTCGGTTAGGTCACTTTCGTTTCTGCAGATAGAAATGATGGGTAATGAAGTCCCGAGGTATTCGAAGATTTTTCCTGGAGTACTCTTTATAGCGGAGTCGGTATCGTTGTGAATTAACAATAAGGCATCACACCTGAGCATTTCAGATATAGAAGTTTTATGCGGCAGATTTTCCAGATATTCGCAGTTAACTACCCCAGCTTTTGCTACTGCCCTTTTAATCTCGTCACTCACATTACCGGCGAACCTCAAATAAATGTGCACCTCGTTTTTTACATTATAGTTAGCTATAGCCTCCCATAATCCAGGACAATTTCTAGAGCCTTGTAAAGACCCAAAGTGCCCTAGAGTTATAAACTTCTTTAAACTCGCATCCTTGTGAGAAATAGTCTTAGGGAAATCCTCCGGCTCCCATCCATTCGGAATACAAACAGATTTAGGATGGTTCACTTCACCGAGAAGCTTTATCCCTGCTCGTTTTGATGTCAACAAGATTTTATCGGCAGATTCCACCACCTCAGCTTCCATCTTTTCGATTTTCTTCAAGGCCTTAGGGCCCAAATGAAATTCCGACAGATAATCCATATCACTCCACGGATCTCTAAAATCGGCGACCCATGAAAGGTGTCCGTATTTACGCTTTAATGCAAGTCCTATCAAATGCATACTGTGTGGAGGACCAGTAGTAATAATTACATCTACCGGATTTAATTCTAACCAGTTTTCGAGAAACTTTGCCGAGGGTTTTACCCATAATATTCTAGCATCTGGAACGAACATATTTCCCCTTACCCATAGTGCCATACGTTTTAAGAAAGAAGGTTTCCTATCGGCCTCACCACTCGCGCCTATTCTATTACTGGTATTTCCACCACTAAAAAACTTTGCAAGTTTATAAGGCTCTCTGATAGGTTGTTTTAATATAATTATATCCTTCGGTATTTCTAAAAGTAGGCTCTCATCATATACTGGGACGTTAGGATTTTCTGGTGTGTAGATGATTGGCTCCCACCCAAAATCCTGTAAGTTTTTCGCAAACTTCACCCACCTTTGAACACCACCGCCACCGGAAGGGGGCCAGTAATATGTGACGATTAACACTTTCATGCATAAAACTTATAAGGAGGATCCAATACGACACAATAGTCACAATAATGAGAATCGTCATTATGTTCCATAGTGTGACCTTCAGCTTTTAAGGATTCAAGTCTATAACAAATCCAATCCACAAGTCTGCCTACTTGTTCTCTATTGATTTCCGTTGAACCGTCAATGTTGAGATTCAATAATCCATCTTTCGAATTTCGACCTGATCTAATGGATGCTTTCACAGAGGTCTCTTGTTCAGATTTACCTAGTAACATAGCACAGTAAACGAGTAACTGAATAGCTTTCCCCGACTTGCTTTTATCGAGTTTTTCTTCCCAATCACCAGCAAGATTTAATTCCGCTTGAGTTGCTTTACCAGTTTTGTAATCAACAACTCTTGTGACACCGTCTACTGTCTCAACCCTGTCAGCCTTGCCGAAAAACTTAATTTTACTTCCGTCCTTTAAAGTATATGAAGATAAAAGTTTTTCTTCTAACTCTGTGATAATTATCTCTTCGTATGGATTCTCCTTTAGCTCCGCGATTTCCTTATTAAGAAGCTTAATAATTGTAGAGCGTGCTGACCTAATTAGCAAGAGGTTTTCGCCTTTCTCCGAAAGTCCTTTATTGTAGTACTTATTGGTTGCTAATTCCAGAAGCTCATCTAGACGAGAGTATATATCTAGTAGATGAGTTTTATCTAAGATCATGTTTTTTGCATCCTCAAGCCCCATCTCAAAAACCAAGTGGACTATAGATCCCAGTGTGTTAGCAGCCATACTCTCTTGTATGTCAGTCGTTTCAGCAAGTCGGAAAAGATATCTGTAGGCAAAATTCCTCTCACAGCCCACCATAGTGTTTATTGCTGATGGAGACATCCCTTTTTGTGACCAAATCTCAAGGCTCTTTATCATTTCCTCGGTCATTTCTAATGCAGGTATTTCAGGGCGCGCCCCAGGTAAAGGCATACTGAATTTTATCTCTTTGACATCCATTTTCTTCCCCGAGGGTTTAAATGTGTGTTTTAATTGTTGGAGGTATCGACTTTTTTCTGCTCCGTCTTTGCCCCCAGTATTTGATTTAAAAAGAAAATGAATTTCACTAGATCTATTTAAGAGTCTATAAAAGCTATAAGCATAAGCCGCTTCATGTTCGTGTCTTCCGGGTAGTCCTAATGCAGATTGCAGATCAACAGGGATGAAACTATCCTTGATTTCGTGCTTAGGTAATTGGCCTTCATTGCAGTCTAACACTAGTACCTTATCAAAGTCCAAAGCCCTAGTCTCAGTGAGCCCCATTATTTGTAATCCACTTGCGGGTTCTCCCACCAAGTCCACTTTCTCAACGGACATAAGACGCTTCATCAACATTCTCACATCGTCTGATGTTTTGCAGGGGGATTCCTTTTCTTGTAACCGCAAGGTCATTCCCGCAACTCTTCTTACACAAGCCCATCCAGATTTTATCCATGGATCCGAGCTCTCCTCTAACAAATTTCCTATTTTATTAGACCAAATAACATAACCCCTCAAATACTCTTCTGCATCATTAGATAACATCGGCCTCATGTCTTCTATAAAGTCATGAAACAACCCGTTAGACTTTTCTGACAGCAATCTTTGATTTACCCAAACCGCGTGCTTCCCAGCTAATTCGTGTAGCGTGTTAGATGCATCATCGGTGAATTCGCTATCACTATAAGCTTCTACAACAAGAGCTTGGCTTGCCAAGGACATCAACTCATCGAATTTCCAGCTTTTCCCGCCTCGTGCTGTTATTCTATTCACTAAGTTAATAAATGGGTAGACAGGGGTTTCCCGAATCGACATTCCCATAGTAACGTTGTAACCATCTTTTTTTACTGGAAGCGCCTGTAATAAAACTGGAAGTGACGATGCGTCTGGCAGAACAATTACTGTCCTATGTAGTTCGTCCTCCGTGAGGTCAATAATTTGCTCTCGTATAAACTGACAAGCGCTAGTAACGCTGCTACACTCAACTGTTGTTATTTTTTGAGTACTCGAAGACATTTCGTTCTTGAGTTTTGACTTCCAGACATCTCCAAAGCTGAAATCTCTAATGAAATATCCAGCTTCGTTTTGTGAATCATCGACATATGATAAATCAGCATCCCAAAACATAGAAAGCTTTCCTGTGGCATCCCATTTCAGGAGATATTTCTTTTCAGTAACAGTGATAGCCGCTAAACCGGCAGCAAAAACGTTGTTGTAATGATCAGTCTCACCTCTGGAACAGATGTTTCGACTCTTACGAGCTTTGGTTATCAACCCCTTTGTTTCTAGGGTGCTGTGAAGAGAAGTATAGAGGGGTAAAAGTCGACTCCATTGTTCAGAAAAACGGGTTTGGTCCTCAGAAAGATTCTTATCTTCTCCAAAACTCCAATCTTCGATATCTTTAATGTCTTTCAAGTTCTTGAACACGCTTGTTGCATTCAATTCGTAGTGATCGATTGAATGGAAATCGGCTAGAGCTACGGCCCCCCAGCTCAGATATCTATCGAAGCCCTCACGACCTCCCTTTTCATTCAACTGCACAGAAAACAACGTCGCCAAGACCTCTAGTGTGTCGGCTATTTGAAGAGATGCATCAGACTCTCCCTCCATGAAAGCACCTAATGTCATTACAGTCGGAAGCCTACACGGACCCACATGTATTCTTGCATAAGCTCTTTTGAATGCCTGCACAGCCCTATAGCTAGGAAGTACCACGGCACACATTTCAGGCTGGGTTTCTTTCATCACAGCTGCCGCTACTTCATCTAAAAATGAAGTTTTTGACAATGTTGGTTGAGGTTCTTTACGACTCATACTGCTAAGGTGCACCCAATTATATAAACTAGAAATTTATATTGTATTTTTATAGAAAATATTATTATCTATGTATCAACTTGTAAATATCACACCCCAAGTATCTGACACACTTGCAACTGCCGTTTCAGATGGGCCTACAAATAATCAGATACTTCTGATGGTAAGCGCTTTCATACTTGTTATGGGACTTATTCTTTGGAACCGCCTTGCACCGAGTAGATTGACAGCTTCATTTACTTTTCACGATGATGTAAAGAAGGCTTGGCTATTTATGGATTACAGAAAATTAGCAGCTGCAATTTCCTTAGAAGATATGTATACAACGCTTTCTGGTTGTGATTTAGAATCAAAAAAGACAATTCATCTAGCACTTATTGCAGTGCTATATTCTGACGGAGACTTTGCGACAGATGAGAAGGTTTGGTTTGATGAAGCGATGCAACGAATTCACTAAAGTGCATAATATTCAAAGTGATTATGACCTAACGGATAAGTTAACTTTTCACGTCCCGGCTCAATCAAAATTCTACGTCCGAGTTAATACTGACGATGAGTTGAGGAGTGCTATTTCCACCGCAAAGGAAAAGAACTTACAGATTTTAATTTTAGGTGGTGGAAGTAATATGCTCTTCCATCGAGATTTCGAGGGGCTCGTTATTCAGATAGGACATAAAGGCAAACAGATTATTTCAGACGACGGTAGAAGGGTTACAGTGGTAGTTGGAGCAGGGGAGGATTGGCATGATTTCGTCATGTTTTCTTTAGACAGAAACTTAGGCGGGATAGAAAATCTCAGCCTTATTCCAGGCTGTGTTGGAGCATCTCCAATGCAGAATATAGGAGCTTATGGAGTTGAGATTGAGCAAGTCTTAGATTGGGTAGAAGCAATAGAGATAGCTACGGGAGAACTGCGCAGATTTAGCACGGAAGATTGTGAATTAGGCTATAGGGAGTCCATTTTTAAATCCCGCGAAAAGGATAAATGGGTGATAGTTAGGGTGGCTTTTAACCTAGATAGAGAGTCTGAACTTGTTACTTCTTATGGAGCGCTCATGTCAGAGCTAAGTGATATTCCAGAAAACAAACGCACTCATAGGGATGTAAGCGACGCAGTCATACGAATCCGAAGATCGAAACTTCCAGACCCTGATGTACTGGGTAATGCGGGCTCTTTCTTCAAAAACCCCATTGTCTCTACGTCGGATTTCAACGAACTTCAGGCGACTCACTCCGACATTCCTCATTACCCTCAAGAGAATGGCGATGTGAAATTAGCTGCTGGGTGGCTGATCGATAGTGCTGGGTGGAAGGGACACGATAGGGGCACGCATGGGGTACATGAACTTCAAGCTTTAGTTCTAGTGAATAAGGGGGGAGCTAGTGGGGAAGAGGTTTGGTCTCTAGCAAAAGAAATCATGGCAAGTGTAGAAGAAAAATTCGGGGTGAGACTCCATCCAGAAGTAAACCAAATAGGCCTTTAACTTCTCTAGTATAGATTTTTCTAGTGCGGATCCTGGAAATCAGGATTCACAGTAAAAGTTGTATCCGTCAGGGCATGTAAAAACGCAAGTAAGGCCTCCTTTTGCTGAGGCGCGAGTTGTAAACCACCAGTAGTATATTTCATAAAAGTGTCAATGGTAGTCGATGGAACTCCCCCACTATTATAATGCTCAACAACCTCCTCTAGTGTATTGAACCTCCCATCGTGCATGAACGGAGCACTCAAAGCTACATTCCTGAGTGTGGGGGTTTTGAATTTTCCAGAATCTAGAACCCACCCCGTTACATCAACTCTTCCTGGATCATTTTCAAAGGTTGCGTCCAGTCCATTATTGTGAAAAAGGTAGTCGGAGAACTGCAACCCCGCTTCTCCATGACAATGGAAGCAATCCGCCCCGAATTCCCCACCGGGAGTTTCCTCTGGATCTCCTCCTTCCTTAAGAAAAAGTTGATATCCCATGTATTCTAAATCCGTGAGCTGAGTTTCACCTCTTCTCCATTTATCGAATTTACTATCTGCCGATATCATTGTCCTCATGAATTGCGCAATAGCCTTTACAGATAGATTTTCTGAGATGTCATCAGTACCGAAGGCATCAAAAAATAACTGAGGATAGCAGAGTTCATCTCCGAAGTCATCATTCTGTAAACGGCTAACCACCGTTCCCCAATCTACATTCATCTCAAGTGGATGAACGACAGGAGCTCTTGCTTGGTCTTCTAATGACTCTGCTCTTCCATCCCAAAAAAAGGAAGTTGACCAACCCATATTTATTATGGCGCTCGCATTTCTATTGCCTAGAGTTCCATTTACACCCGTGCTAAATTGATCTGAATCGCTGAAGGATGCGTCGGGAGTGTGGCAACTTCCGCACGATATAGTCTTATCTAGAGAGAGCGCTTTTTCCCAAAAAAGAAGCCGCCCTAGTTTTATCCCCTCTACAGTCATAGGGTTGTCCGCTGGAATATCCATAGGGGGGAAGAAAGCAGGTATTTCTACTGTGTATGGTGTTGTATTCCATGTCACTATTTTACCACAATCACATCCTACAGCAAGCATTATTATTGTGATAAAAGTAGCTGAAAGATATTTAGAACTATTCAAGATCATTACTCAACTAAAGTCCAAGCATCTTTTAGATTGTCTACAAAAACTATGGCATTTTCCGCGTTACCCATGGTGTGACCTATTTCATTTAGATTGAATGTCCCACCGCTTCCGCTTATGGTTTTTGCTAAGTCTAATTCAAATTGAAACGATCTGATATCACGAGGGTAAAGAGTAATTGTGTTAGGTAATGCGAATGCCAATGTCCTGAATAGTGGGTTTGTGGCTGGATGCATTGCGAAGGGAGTTATGATTTCCTCCCCAGGCGTGTTTGCTACCTTCCCTTCAAATCTCATTGTAAAATACGAACTCATTAAAGGCCAAAACATGTCAGCCGAACCCACCACCCCCAGTGGATGGTCATTAGGATAATTAGTAGGGACTGCATCAGTATTCAACTCAGACGGCACTCCAACACTAAATCGAATTGAGTCAAACACATTGTTCTCAATAAACACTTCGAATGGGAAAACTCCGTCTACAAAATCACTAGATGGCATGAAGTCTAATAGCGCTAAGGATTGAGAGTTAACCCATCCCCCGTTAATTTGCCGCAGGCTTATATTACTAATATAGCTGAGTAGCTTCTCAGGCCTTACCTCTCTCCCTTCTATGTCGATAACTGTATCACCTATAGAGATGTTTTCGCCGTTCCAAGTTATCTGAGTGTATAATCCTATCACAGCAGGAGAAGTGTCTTCACCACATCCGCGACAGCCAGCACTAAATAGTAGCACTATTATAGCAATCGGTAGTATAAAGTTTCTGAAATTGTGTGTCATAATATGATAACCAAAAATTTACAACATAGTTGATCAAAGATATTAATATTTATTTAAATTATGTCAAAAATACAATCAGGGAATTTCGAAATAGTAAGGGCATCAGCAGGTTCAGGTAAAACTTTCAGGCTCGTTCTAAGGTATTTGGAATGCGCTCTTCGGTATGATAACCCTAAGTATTTCAGTAGAATTCTAGCTCTCACTTTTACAAATAAAGCCGCTGGTGAGATGAAGTCTAGGATATTATCAGATCTAAAAGATTTGGTTGATGGAAAAAGTGATAAGATAGAAGATCTCAGTTCCAGCCTCAATCTCTCAGAATCTCAGCTAGTTAGTAGGGCCACGGTTCTACACAAAGAAATGCTTCATAGGTATAGCGACATAGCGGTTATGACTATTGACAGTTTTGTGAATCGACTTGTGAGAAGCTTCGCCCGCGATCTTTCCATAGAACAAGATTATAGAATCGAGATCGATTCTAACAGAGTGATAGAAGATGCGGTATCACAACTACTGGATAAAGTTGGGACCAAAGGGAACGAAAGTCTAACTAAACTACTCGAAGGGTTTGCTCTTCAAAAGGTTGCCGAAGATGAAGAGTCAGGTGTCAGAAGCCCTCTTAATAGACTAGGAAAGGCAGTAATTCAAGAGAAAATGAAGCATGTTATTTCCATGCTCTCTGAAATTGCGCCAGAGGATTTTACGTCCATCAGCAAATCACTTCGAGATGAGACTTCACATAGTGAAAAGCAGCTAAGAGATGTAGTTGTTAAAGCTAGCCTTCAATTTAGTGCTCTATGTATCGATGAAGATGACTTGCCTAAAAGAGGTGGTGTGATTCCGATATTAAATAACCTTAGGAAGGGATTCCCTGTCCCACCCACAAAAACGTTTCTTAAGTACGCAGAGAACTATGATGCAATGGTATTATCCGGGGCATCTGCAGAGTCAAAAGAAAAAGCCCAGTCATTAGGACCTATAATGATGGATGTCTTGGACACGGTACATAAAATGCAATCAGACACAGAAGAGGGAAGGAAATATCAGTTAGCTAAGAAACTCAATAAAAGGATAGCTCTTATGGGTACTTTGGCAGCTCTGCACCAGGAAATTGAGCAGGTACAGGTTGACAATAATATCAGGACTTTTCACGCTATGCATGAGAAAATTTCAGATATCGTTAAACGTAATCCAGCTCCATTTATTTACGAACGATTAGGGAATAGGTTCAACCATATTTTCATGGATGAATTCCAAGACACTTCTGTAACTCAATGGCATAACCTTGTGGTTCTGTATCATCATGCATTAAGTAATAACCATAAAACGCTAGTGGTGGGAGATGGAAAGCAAGCCGTTTATAGATTTAGAAATGGTGATTACAAGCAACTTCTAGACCTGCCTAATCTTCAAAGTGACGCTCAGGGTCAGGCTTTGAAAGACGCTGAAAGGGCTTTTAATCAAAACAAGTACCATAATAATCTAGATGATAATTGGCGCTCCGGGAGTAAAATAGTAGAGTGGAATAATGATCTATTCACGGAGATTTCGACACGAATTCCCGACCATCTTGAAAAAGTATACGAGGGTTTGAAACAAAACCCACGACAACACTTCACCGGTGGAGTGCATCTTAACGTAGTAGAAGGTAAATCCTCAGAGGATAGACGCGAAGCTCACACTCAAGCCATCATAGATAGGATTAATGCCTACACTGATGAGGGCTTTAATTTAGGTGACATCACTATTCTAGTAAGGGAAAATAAAATTGGAGCTAGGCTAGCTCAGGAGCTATTAAAGGTGAATATCAAGCCCATGACTGAAGAGTCACTTCACCTCGGCAGGCATCCCGGCCCATTAGCTGTTATAGCCCTAATAAAATGGTTGATTCGTCCTTCAGATATTAGACAAAGCACGACGTTATTGCAATGCGTTGCTTCTTTGAAGACGGATTTAGAGCCCATAAGTGAGGCGGAATTATTGACAAAATTTGTCGTTGTAAAGGGCGTGAAGATGGAGATAAACATGAAGGAAATGCTCCTTCATTTGTTCCCAAATTTTCAACCCATAAAAAGATCTACGGGTCCACTCGTTGGATTTGTAGGCCATATATGTGACGAGTTAGGGTTGACCGAATACTACCCATCTTACGCTGAAGGTTTAATGGAGTTAGCTAGAGAGGTTAGCGGAACGGAGGAAAGTGGATTGCATGGATTCATAAGAATTTGGGATAGTGCTGGGTATAAAAAGAGCGTCGTGACTAGTAAGTCTAGTGATTCTGTTCAGATTATGACTATTCATAAAGCGAAGGGTTTGGACTTCAAGATAGCTATGGTTCTTATGAGTCATAAAAGTTTCACCTCCTTCAAAGGTGTGATTCCTGTAGAGTTTGATAAGAGTGCAGAAATGCCCGTTGCTGCTGCCATGTTGGAGGATGGGGATATGAAAGATACTTTAGTTGAAGACCAAAGACAGCTAGAACTCAACCGCGTTCTACTAGATGAGATAAATGTCGCATATGTAGCTTTTACAAGACCCGTCGAAAGACTTGATGTAGTTTTAGAACTCGATAAAATTAACTTTGATAGAGCTAATGTTTCTACCATTCCACAACTGATTATTAGTTCCTTGGAGAGCATTTCAGAGAGTGATGTTGGGAATGGATATCAAACCGTTGATGTTAGTTCCGTTCAACCTTTTGAGGATGTAATCGATAATATACAATACCCCCTAAATCTTAAAACGGGCGCAAACGTAAATCAATTAGTATCAAAAGTCCCCAGCGGTGGATTATCTGCAAAGCCTGAAGAATTGAGTTCTACGGAACTAGGCTCGGAGGTTCACAGGCTCTTGGAAAAAGTTATTGAAATAAAGGATTGGGAGCTTGTTAAAAAAACGGCTTCTGCTGGTCTAAGTATAGGTAAGGAAGATTTGAAGGAGGTTTTCAATCGAGTCGATAAAGTTCTTTTGAACACTTTAACCTCACAGTATTTTAAACCAGGCCTTCATGTAGAATGCGAGAAATCATTTGTGGATGGCAACGGCTCAGTCGTGAGACCAGATAGAATAATTAGGGACGGGACTAAGTGGACGGTGATTGATTACAAGTCGACAAAATCAGGCGAGAAAGCTCACAGATCTCAGCTCGAAAACTACGTTAAAATGTTATCTGAAATTGAGGATGGAGATGTTGAAGGAGTACTCATCTATACTAGCCCTCTAGAAGTGATAAAAATCCCTTAAAGTGAGTTATCTTACGGGGTTCAAGTTTACACCTATGATCATCCAACGTAAATCAATTCTTTTCGCAGTTCTTTTCTCTTCGGCATTCGTTATGTCTGGGCAGCAAATGACCATGCAGAAGGGCCTTCCTATTCCATTCAACGCAGATGTAGAAGCTGCCTTCCAAAGATCTGAAGCCTGTGCACCTGCTACTGCTTTAAGAGATTTAGAGTGGAATAATGTTAGAGCATTGATTGAAAATGGTGGAGCACTTTGGTACGATAGAGCTATCGATAAAGGGGCTCACTACGTTCCTAAAGAAGAAGGGGTAAGTGTGTGTTATGGTGGAGCGTTGTGGTTAGGAGGCATCTCTCCTGACCAACAACTTAAACTAGCAGCTGTTAAATACAGGAATTCTGGAAATGATTTTTGGCCCGGTCCCCTTTCGAATTCTGGTGAAGCCGAAGTTGACGAAGCTACCTGCCAGCAATACGATAAATTCACTATTAGTTACAGAGCTGACGCAATGCGTCACAGACAATTTCACGATGCTAAAGCAGCAGGCACAGAAGAAGTGGACTTTCCAGATGGATATGTTACTCCCTCTTACTTCGATGAGTACCCCGCACACGGAAACACCGCCCTCAATCAGGATTACTACCTCAGCCCATTCTTAGATTACGATGGCGATGGCTCTTATAATCCCGCTAATGGCGACTACCCATGGTTCGACTTCCTACAGCAAATTGATTGTTCTGAACGTCGCAGAGAAGACATTGTTCCTCTCTACGGAGACCAAAACTACTACTGGATATTCAACGACAAAGGAAACGTACACTCCGAGTCTAATGGAGAGCCCATAGGTATGGAAATACGTGCTCAGGCATTCGTTTTCTCTACGAATGATGAGATTAACAACATGACCTTTTATAACTACGTACTCATCAACCAGGGCACACAAACTCTGACAGAGACATATTTTGCTCAGTGGGTAGACTCCGATCTCGGAGGACACGTTGATGACTACGTAGGGTGTGACGTTCGTCGTGGTCTAGGATATTCCTATAACGGTGATCAGTACGACGAAGCCACTTCGTATTCTATCGGCTATGGCCAATACCCACCAGCTATGGGAGTTGACTTTTTCGAGGGTCCCTATCAAGATGCGGATGGAATAGACAACCCCCTAACTGATGTCTTCACCGATGCAGTTGACTCTTTGGGCATCCCTTATGGCGGAATCGGCATTGGATACGGTGATGGAATTATCGATAACGAGAGGTACGGCATGCGTAAGTTCATTTACTACAACTGGAATTACGGTGTTAACGGCCAGCCCACACAGGCACTTCATTACTACAACTACATGCGCGGCTTCTGGAAGAATGGTCAACGCATGGCCTATGGAGGCGACGGCATCAACACCTCAACTGGAGCTAATCTAGACATCCATTCCGATTATATGTTTCCCGGAGATACTGACCCTCATCGTTGGGGTACTCAAGGCGTTTCAGTAGATGACTGGTCAGAATACGAAACAGGTAACCCTTCAGGCGACCGGTTATTCCTTCAATCAGCAGGTCCCTTCACATTAGAGCCTGGTGATTACAATAACATCACTGTAGGAATGATTTATGCTAGAGCAACAGGAGGTGAGCCTTTTGAGTCTGTAAAATTATTGAGATTAGCCGACGATAAAGCACAGTCACTTTTCGACAACTGCTTCGAGATTGTAAGTGGACCAGATGCTCCAGATGTAACCATCCAAGAGTTGGAGAACGAACTTATCTTATACCTAACCAACGATAATTCCATTTCGAACAACTTCCAAGAAACATTCACTGCCATAGATCCATCTATTCCTAAAGAATTAGAAGATGGTACTGAGTTTACTGATCTTGAAAGATCGTATGTATTCGAAGGATATCAAATTTATCAACTCTCAGACGGAGCAGTTTCTCCTTCTGACCTCGGAAACACATTAAAAGCTAGGCTGATTTACCAATGTGATGTAGCCAACGACATAGATCAAGTAATAAACTATGATTTCAACTTAGAGATGGAAGCCGCTGTTCCCTCCCTTGAAGCTAACGGCGCCAATGAAGGAATTCAGCATAGTTTCAGAGTAACTACTGATGCTTTCGCTCAGGGCGATAACCGTCTAGTAAACCACCGCACCTATTACTTCATGGCTATGGCGTATGGCTTTAACAATTACCGAGATTATCAACCAGAAAACGGTCTAGGTCAGGATGTTCAGTATAAAGCATCTCGTAAAGGAGCTATAGGATCTATCAGGACATACTCTGGTATTCCTCACGCTCCAAGCCCTGAAGCAGGCGGAACCATTCAGAACTCTGAATATGGAGACGGAGTTATCGTAACTCGTCTTGAAGGAAAAGGTAACGGCCTTAACAGCATGGAGATCTCAGAAGAAAGTGAGAGCGCCCTCTTAACGACATCAAGCAACGGTAGAATCCAAGAGCTCACATACACAGCTGGCGGAAGCCCTGTAAATATCCGAGTGATCGATCCGTTAAACGTCCCCTCCGGGAAGTTCGAGTTACGAGTTAACCCAAGTGATTCCGATCTTGAGGACGCCGACGAGTCGTACTGGGTTTTAACTAACACCACACTTTTAGATAGTCTGATTTTAGAAGGAGTTGATACAGATAAAGCTATTCGCACTTCTACAAAGGCTCTTAACGTTCTTAACGAAGAGTTACTTCTAGACTGGGGATTAAGCATTACGCTGCATCAGTACCAGTACCCTAACAACGGTAATTTCTCTGAGCCTGTAAGTGCTAAAATCGAATTCGATGATCCTTCTGCTCCTTGGTTCTTAGGTATACCTGATTCTGAAGGCTTCGACCTTCTGAACTGGATACGTGCTGGAACTCAGGAAGGAGATGATTCTATAGAAGAGGAAGTTGTGTTCAACGACCTTAAAGCTGGAAACCCTCTTGACGAGGACGAGAAGTACGAGGGTATACTCGGTGGCACATGGGCACCATATTGTCTAGTGAGTTTCACTGACGATGTAACCTTAGCTACTGGAGAGACTGTTCAGACGCCTAACATTGCTCCTACTATTAAAGGACTTGAAGGTGACTTGAGCCCGTACTCAGGAATCAGTGGACTTAATAACGTGGATATCGTTCTAACGAGCGATAAGACGCGCTGGACGCGTTGTCCTGTTCTGGAGATGCAGCCTGTAGAGGCCCTTGCCCAAAACGAATACGCCGGTGATCCCGAGAAAATGGGACTACGTCGTCATCTTTCTGTAGACAAGAACGGTCATAAGGATGGCCACCCGGACTACGACTCAAGTGAAGCTAACCCTAACGGCAACCAGCCTGTGGGTATGAGTTGGTTCCCTGGTTACGCTATCGATGTCGGAACTGGAGAGAGACTTAACATGGCGTTCGGAGAGGACTCATGGTTAGGAGCTGATAACGGAAATGATATGATCTTCAACCCATCTAGCCGCATATACGCTGGCGGTGGGTTCCAAAGCGGAGTTTACGCTGGTGGTCAGCACTGGATCTATGTCTTCAAGAACTCCCAATACGAGGAAAGCACATCTAACCGTATGCCTGTATACGATCAAGGAAATTACCTATATGAGAACCTTGAAGAGAACCCGTCAACTACTAACGTGAGACGTGTGTTCCGTGCTTGTACATGGGTGGGCTCATCTTTAACGAACCCGGACTTCCCTATGCTCTCGCCAGAGGAAGGACTAGTTCCTAATGATGTTCGCATAAGCCTTAGAATAGCTAAAGCTTACGAGAAATACTCACCTAGCGTATTGGACGTAGACGATGTGGACGGCGCAGATAACAACTGGAATCCACTCTACACTTTCGATACGGATACAGTGGCTACACTAACTAAGATCGACTCTATACTTAAGAACGTAGTGCTAGACATCATAAACGTAGTGCCTAACCCGTACTATGCTTACAGTAAATACGAAACGAGCAAGCTCGACAACAGAGTGAAGATTACGAACGTACCTGAAAGGTGTACGGTGAGTATCTACAACCTGAGTGGAACGCTCGTGAGACAATATGTAAAAGACGATCCACTAACGACAGTGGATTGGGATTTGAAGAACCATACGAACGTGCCTATCGCAGGAGGTGTTTACATAATACATGTAGATGTGCCTGGAATAGGACAGCAAATTCTAAAGTGGTTCGGTGTAATGCGTCCAGTAGACCTTGACACATTTTAAGAACCATACGAACGTGCCTATCGCAGGAGGTGTTTACATAATACATGTAGATGTGCCTGGAATAGGACAGCAAATTCTAAAGTGGTTCGGTGTAATGCGTCCAGTAGACCTTGACAATTTCTAATATGAAGAAGTATCTAAGCATCCTTTTAATTTCCAGCCTCGGACTAGGTTCCGCTTTCGCTGGTAACCCCGACCGTGCAGGATCTGCCGGCGCAAGTCAGCTCTTGATTAATCCATGGGCAGCGTCCAATGGATTAGCTGGAGCAAATATGGCTAGTACACTCGGTCTTGAGTCTACTTTCCTAAATGTGGCTGGCCTTGCGTTTATAGGTAAAACAGAATTAATTACTGCCAACTCCATATACTTAGGAGGTACTGGAATCCGTCTTAATAGTGTAGGGTTTGGAACTAGAATAGGTTCTTCAGCTGTACTTGGACTCACAGTAACATCTATGAGTTTCGGAGATATTCCTATTACAACTGAGGATCTACCCGAGGGAGGAATAGGTACATTCTCGCCTGCATTTTCTAATATAGGTATAAGCTTCTCTAAGGAATTCTCGAATTCTATATACGCGGGTTTTACTCTTAGAATCATAAGCGAATCTATTTCTAATGTGAAAGCAAGTGGAGTTGCATTCGATGCTGGAATCAGGTACATAACTGGTGATGACGATAGAATGAGATTCGGAATTGCTCTCAGAAATGTAGGCGCTCCGATGCGTTATGCAGGTGATGGTCTAACTACAACTGGTACGCCACAAGGGTCAGATCAAAGTATGACTGTGTTAATGAGATCAGAGCGATATGAGTTGCCTTCTCTTCTTAATATCGGACTCGCTTACGATGTCGTTAAAAATGACAACATGGTAATCGAAATGAATGGGCAATTTACTTCTAATTCATTTACAAAAGATCAGTTCGGTGTTGCAACTGAAGCACGCTTCGGAGATAATATAGCTCTTAGAGCAGGATATCTATATGAAGCTGGTGTTGGAAAAGAAGATGACAGAACCACCGTTTACACGGGACCTACTGCTGGATTATCTCTACAGGTTCCTGCTGGATCTAGCGGTTCAGTTATAGCTGTAGATTATTCTTACAGAACGACGAACCCATTTAACGGTACGCATACTATAGGCCTGAAAATTACTCTTTAAGAATACACCCCATAATTAAACGAGAGGGTCGAGAGGCCCTCTCGTTTTATTTATAAAAAATATATTATGACAAAGTTTTCATACTATACCGAAGAAGGATTCAAAGCATTAAAGGATGAAGTGTATCATCTAAAGACCGTGGAGCGTCCTATTATCAGCGCTCAGATTGGAGAGGCTATAGATAAGGGTGACTTGAGTGAGAATGCAGAGTACGACGCGGCTAAAGACGCGCAGGGACATCTAGAGGCAAAGATTGCTAAGATGGAGAACCTTCTTGCTAGCGCAAGGGTGATAGACGACCGTAAGATCGACAACTCTAAGGTATACATACTGTCTACAGTTAGAATTAGAAACCAGAAAAATGGTACTGAAGTGACATATACTTTAGTTGCAGAAAATGAAGCTAACCTAGCTGACAAGAAAATATCCATTGATTCACCTATAGGAAAAGGGTTAGTGGGAAAGGCAGTAGGCGAAGTCGCTGAAGTAGAAGTTCCAGCTGGAATTATACCTTTTGAGATCCTGGAGATAACAAGATAAAATGCCCAGTATATTTAGTAGAATAATTGCCGGAGAAATCCCATGCTATAAGGTTGCTGAAAACGAAACTTGTTTCGCTTTTATGGATATCTCACCGCTTGCGATAGGACACGTTTTAGTGGTACCGAAGACCGAAGTAGATAAGTACTTCGATTTAAGTGACGCAGAGCTGAGTGAGATTAATCTCTTTGCGAAAAAAATTGCAGTAGCTATAGAAAAAGTAATCCCATGTAAAAGAGTAGGAGTTGCAGTGATAGGGCTAGAAGTCTCACATGCGCACATACATCTAATTCCTCTAAATTCAGTTGAGGACATTAATTTCGAACGCGAAAAGTTAAACCTGTCCGGTGAAAAACTAGCAGAAGTAGCTGAGTTGATTAGTGGAGCTGTGCGATGAGTGCGAAAGTCTGGGCGCAACGAATGCAAAACCGTATAAAAAAAGTCAACCAACTGGTTGACTTTTTTCTTAAGAGTATGTGTCGATGAAGACCAGTCGGTCAGAACTGAGATGGTCCTCGAAAGTCAGTCCTCGAAATCTAATAGAGCTGTCCAAATAGTTAGGATGTTATTATCTTCTCGTGTCCAAATCGGTCGGACGTGACCGTCAACTGCTGAGATGTTATTGTAGTCACCGAAGAACACTGTGCCTTGTGGAAGGAAAGGTGTTTCTGTCACGAGAAGATTCGTGAACGTTAAGCCACCGTCGAAAGAACTTGCGACATAGACGTCTGTAGTTTCATCTGTGTGTGCGCGTCTGTCGTAAAAGACTATGTGTATGCCACCTGTAACAGGATCGACTGACATCCAAGTGAAAAATTGTTGGCTGCCGGGGCCGTCATCGTTCACTCTAAGAGGTGAGGACCATGTGTCACCTTTGTCATCGGAATAACAAAGAAATACGTCTAGATCATCATCGCCATTTCTTGCGTCTGTCCAGTTAAGGTAAATGCGTCCGTAGTAAGGGGAA
>Ga0209091_10000706_pt1 | contig 31324 bp, 30 predicted proteins | sample ArcticOcean_MG_C_6_FD_187438 | JGI IMG/M metagenome (GOLD analysis project Ga0209091, IMG submission 187438) | Marine microbial communities from western Arctic Ocean - ArcticOcean_MG_CB8_128 (SPAdes) (version 2) | ecosystem: Environmental > Aquatic > Marine > Oceanic | place: Arctic Ocean...
CTTGCAATAGCGGCAGAAAAGTTACCACTGGAACTAAACATCGCTTCAGGGGAAGCAACAAGTTTACTAGATCTGATAGAAATCCTTGGCGAATCAAACCCTGATTTGGCACCACCGGTTTTCCAAGAGGAGCGCGCGGGCGACATCCACACCTCTTTAGCAGATATTTCCAGGCTATTGGGCGCGCTACCAGTTGGTGATATGATCGGTATCAAGGAGGGTCTTGTTTGAAAATCGTATGGCTATCTTCAAGGTTCCTTGGAGGGGATTTGAGTTCCACAACCCAGATACAATTAGCCAATGGATTAGTCAGTAAAGGCCACACAGTAGACCTCTACTCCCCAGGTAAATCGGTAGGAAATTCATTTGTACATCACCAAATTGAGCGTAGTGGAATCAAGGGATTACAGGCTCGTAGCGTTGCTAAAAATCTCAAAAACCGACTTAGTGAACTCAAAGATGCAGATGTTGTTTTAATCGATTGGCCAATTTTCACTTTAGCAAAGGACATTGATTCACCTGTTATTTTGATGGACCGAAGTCCTCCTGCCGATAAGGGGATATTTGCAAAATTACAGTGGTCAAGATGGTTGAACGCATGGTCAAAAGCAATCCGAGGCACAGTGGTTTCAGCAGCTCATCGGATATTCGTGGCAGATAACACTCAAACTCCAAAAGCCTCGATTGGAGTAATACCAGCGGGAGTGGATCTTGATTTATTTCAGATTGGAGAGAAAGAGGGGCCGATTCGCATGGTGTATCACGGCCGAGTCGATGTTAATCGAGGCATAATGGTGCTCCCAATGATTTTGGCAGGCTTACAATCTCAAGGTATTGAAGCAACTTTGCATATCCATGGCTCTGGTGATGCGGTTAAGCGTTTGAAAAATATTGGGATGGAAGGACTGGAGGTGACAGATGCAATTCCTCAACATGAAGTGGCCGAACTTCTTTCAAATTATGATGTGGGATTTTTACCAATGCCAGAAAATAAAGTTTGGAATTTAGCAAGTCCTCTAAAACGGTCAGAATATTTAGCAAGCGGATTGGTCGTGTGTGGAATTGACCATGAAGGGCATCGAATTCCAGAATCTGGCGATTGGCTTCAATTGTATAAGCAAGATGAATTTATTTCTCGAACAGTAGATTGGATAATCGGTCTTGATAGACAATTGCTGACCGCATTCCAAAAAGAATCGAGGGGATATGCTGAAGAGAAACTCTCGTGGTCTCATTCAGTCGATGTTCTCGAATCTATGATATTGTCATAGATTTCTCCCCACCTAGCACTTACATTGCTAATCTGGTGATTTACAACCGACTCTTCAAGGCCATCAGTGAGTGGATTCGCAATCGCCTCTTTCCAGCCATCTAGGTCTTCTAGCGGGACTGTTTTGACACATGAAGGCAAGTCAGGGACATGCTGTGAAGCAACAACAGGGCACCCTGCAGCGAGAGCTTCTAGAATTACCATCGGTTGCCCTTCAAACGCAGAAGGAACAATCAACACTCCAGCAGTTTGTAGCAATTTCCATTTTTCTTCTTCACTAACCCATCCTAGGGCAGTAACCCCCTCAGGAGCATCATCAACCCCGGTAACTCTTAGGTCTTCGAGTCCTAATGAATATGCAAATTTATGGCCCTTGACAGGGTCATCCCTCCCCATCAATAGTGTGAAATTCTCTCTTTTAACGCCTTGTTTTAGTTGAGCATCTACCGGATTAGGTACTGCAATCGAGTCTCCTATGAGGGGATGTAGTCTTTCACTCCACCCTTCGGACAAACAAACAACCTGGTAATCCTTTAGGTCGGATTTTGCATCGATATCAAAACGACCCGAATGTATGTGAAATATAACCGGGGCATTTGCAATTTTAGCGATAGAAATTTTGCGACGATATGACCAACCGGATGCGCTATGGATATGAACTAAATCAAAACCACCATTTTTGATTTGTTTTTTTGCTATTCTCCAGCGCTTCATTTTTCTTCTGATTCCTTTGGTGGAGAATGTGTTGCAAGACGATGCCCTCCAGCCATCAGGCGGGTTTGCTGCTAAGATGTGGATTACAGAGGCCATTCCGCCGGGGTCCATCGTCGGACCGACATGTACTACCCTTCGCATATCGGCTGCTTTGAACTACACAGCAATAGCATTGATGCCGGCATTATCATGGGTTTTGTTGAAGAGATAGGAACTTTGTGGGTTTGATATGGCAGGTGAGTGGTTAGCCTATGGCGAACTTGGTTTGGCTACCATCGGTTTCGCACCATTTGCACTTCACCGTTGGTCTTGTGGCAATTGGGCCAAGCAGGAACTGACATGCCCAGATCAGGATTCTAACCTTGCGATAACAATACTATTGCCGGTTTGGAATGAAGGTCTGATTATTGAGAATAAACTAGCAAGTCTAGCTAAACAGGATATCAAGGCAGATTTACTTCTTATCGATTCAGCATCATCTGATGACACATTAAAGAAAGTCCACTCTTGGTTATCGGATTTTCCAAATGCTTTCAAATCTCATCGAGTGATTGCAATGCCAAAGAGACTTGGCAAAACAACTGCAGTTATGCTTGGCCTCGATGAGTTGAAGGATACTCAGGGGATAATCGTAATGACAGATGCGGATGCAACGATGATGCCGGCATCCCTCAGTCGTATTCGTCGTTGGTTTAGCAATCCGCAGATTGGAGCGGTAGGGGGGACTCCTAAGAGAATAGGAACTCTCGGTGAAGAAGAAACGCATAGAGGGATGTATAATATTCTACGAATTGGAGAGTCTGCATTTGATAGCACTCCATTCCTTGAAGGGTCCCTATTAGCGTGGAGGGCTTCTTCGGTTTCCTCATCTGACCTCTATGCAAATTCAAATGCAGATGATGCTCAAATTGCAACAGCCGTTCGTCTAAACGGTCTACGTTCCATACAGGACCCAGAGTTATTTTTCAGTGATCAAATGCCACTTACTTCGAAAGAACAACGCCGTCAGAAAGTTAGGAGAGGCCAAGGGTTAATTCGGCTGCTTTCAAGAAAACGAAAGGTTTGGTTTTCTAAACGTCAGGGCCGCTTCTCCAGTATCATGAGGCGTAATGCTTGGATGCATATCATATCCCCACTAGCGATTACAGGGGGCGCTATTTTGGCGCTTTTACGTAATGCCACCTACTTACCAGATTCCAATCTTATGTTTGCCCTATCTGCTATCGAAGTATATTGTGCAGCATCCTGGGCACTCACTCGGATGAATCGCTCGTTCTTTGGAATAAGAACCGCAGGAGCAATTCTTTGTGGATTAGAAAATCTTCTAGTCGGGCTCATTCTAGCAAGTCGCGGTAAGAGTTTGCATATGTGGGAGCAGCATACTGATGTCAGAATCGCTCTCTCAGAACGTTGAATTGTTGAGGAAATAGAAATTAAAAAAAGCCTCCCTGGGAACCGAAGTTCCCAGAGAGGCAAATTCGAGCAATGCTCGTTAACCTTTCAGTTAGATATTATCCGACTTCAAGCAGCTGTTGCGGTCATTTCACCGATGACTCCGCCATCAGAATCGCCAACCGCTTTCTTGCTTAGGGTAATTGCAACTTCGCAGAATCCTGCAACTCCATCACAGAGGTCAGCATTTGCGCCTTCGGAGATTGTAATCTCTTCAGAAACGTCCCAGTTCTTGTCGTCAACATACGCGTATGTGCACATTAGACCTTCTGTATCAGCTTCTGTTGCTTCAACACAGTTGTTCATTGTACCACCGTCTACAACTATGCTAACTTCTAGCAAAGCCCAGCTTAGAGATGCACCTTGCATCATCTTAACGTGGACTAGGGTGTCTCCACCAGTTGCGGTTAGGTCGTCTGCGGCATCTCTGTCGTCGAACTGGAAAGTATCTAGTCCGCCACCAGTAGAGTCTCCAGCGAGGCTGGAAGCCCATACATACAGTACACCAGCCAGAACTACAGTGATCGCAACCATCAAGATGGTAGCGATAACTGGGCTGACTGCTTCTTCTTCGTTTCGGTTATCATTGTTCATTTTTTGTGTCCTCCTCCCCCGTTGGGGGATAACCTCCCCACAGCAGCGTCCATATTTAACCCCTCCGCCTGCAAAAGTCGGTTTGCCGTCGAAAAACAGGGGTACTGCGCCCCTACTCCACCCCAGCCCTTATCCTGAAAAGTAACACCCGACTCAGTGGTACATACAATTTGTATGCGTTAAAACCCCGATATTAGCCTAACATCCTTTGTGAAATAACATAATCATCCAGCCTTACGGCTAATTCATGTTAAAGTGAACAGGGTGAGAGCCAACGGAGAGGGGATGGGATGCACTCAACGAGAACTTCAACAGCCCTGTTCAATCCAACCCCAAGGTGTCACGGCAAATAACTATTTTGACTTAGAATTATCCAAACCCGGCATTGTTTGAGTAATTACAGGGGGGTAAATCTTCTACACCTATTCAACAGTAAGTATTTCTGGTCCACCGGAATTTACCATTACAGTGTGTTCGAATTGTCCAATCATTCCACCATCCTGGCATCCAAGTGCATGATATGTTTCTAGGAATCTAATGCTGATCAGTTTCTTCACCAATGCATTCCACTTATTTTGCCTATCAACTTCATCAGATTCTGGAAACGGCTTCTCTAACATAGGAAATGCCCATCTTTCAGCAAAGGGTAGTGTCGAATACCTTTCTTCCAAGTTTCTTGCCAACTGTGCCCCTAGTGGTTTGAGTTGCTTTCTAGAAAGTGCCTTTCTCCATAGGCCTTTACTTGTTACTCGGTATATGTTGGATGAATTTCGGTCTCCAATATTCTTTATCATTCCACTATCCCCTGTTGTATTGAATGGTTCAACAGCATAGACCGACCCTTCTTCTACAACTCCTTTGAATCCAGGGTTTTCTGCTCCACATGCATATGATGGAACACTAACCCCTGCATGTAATTCCCATGGTTTTAGTTGATGACCACATAGATTTCGAATCGGTTGGAACCCAGCATCGATAGAAGGTTGAGCTGCTGCGGCACCAACTTTGTACCAAGGAGTCCCAGGGTGCAACATCTCGACTGCAGAATCACGGGATTCGCGTGCTGCTTTGATTTGTTCAGTATGCTGGCCCTTGTTTCCAACTTCCAAAGTTAGGGCATTGTCTCCAATATGTCCATTGATATGCACGCCAACATCGAGTTTTACAAGGTCGCCATTTTGGAATACCATGTCCCTTTCCCAACCTTCAGGGGCATTCAACCCATGGTCAGTTGTGTAATGGGCTGCCAAATCATCTACAGCAATAGTGACCGGGAAGGCCGGGTTTCCACCATTGCGTTTAATGAATCTCTCAGCGGCTTCGATAACCGAATGCCAGGTCTTCCCGACAGTGATTTCCTCACGCATTGCTTCGAGAGTTCGACGTGCAACATGACCTGCATCATGCCAATATTTCAGACTGGAATCGTCCACCATCTTATCACGTCTGTTTGAGGTACAACGCCCTCTCTCATAACGGTTAGCCTCCAACCACGTTCTTCTGCGTCAGTTTCTTCCAACCGAATGAATGTGCTGCCCAGCCCATTAGGGCAGATTCCAGGGAGGAAATGAGCCACCCCTAATCTCTCAGCAGCAATCTCGGTACTACATTCTGCCTCTGTACCTGATTCATTAGCACTTGTTGCGGTTATTGCACCTACTTCATTTGCTAACGCGATTGCATCAGGGTGCGAAAATACACGTATGGCAACCTGATTACCACCTAGCCTTTCATCTAAAGTTTTGATAGCTGGTAAAATAGTTGTAATTCCCCCTTTAGTAAATGCTTGAAGAAGTTCTTTCAAAAAACCAGGAATTATCACTAAGTGCGATACTTGTTCCAAAGATGCAACGCCAAGGCTTACCGGCATATCATCTGGTCTGCTTTTGGTAGAATACAAATTATCTAGGCCCATCTTTGTTGGCAGGCAACCTAGCCCTGGAAGAGTACTCGTCGGATAGACGACTAAACCACCCGATATCAGGTGCTCTTTCATCAAATCACGCTCCAACCCAAGTCGTTACGTGGGCTTCAGCAATTGCTGCTGCTAATTCCCTATCTTTTGTTTTGACCAGCAATTTTCCACTTGGATATAGGGTCAAATCTGCTGGGCCAGAGAAGGTCCAAGCCAGACGAGTGCGAATTCCAATGGTATAACCCGCTGCTTCGATTTTATTTCCAACCACTTCAAGGTCTATTTTTGCAATACCCTCTACAGCAATTTGCCATGCAGATTTGTTTCCACACATCTCCATAACAAACGATTTGTCAGTCAAAGAGATCCCTCAGAGTTCAGGCTTTTCTGGCATCTTTAACAAAGGATTTTCACCGTTTGCTGGAGGTCCTGGTGGGCTAGCGGGAGGACCAGCGGGAGGACCAGCGGGAGGACCAGCCGGAGGACCAGCCGGAGGACCAGCTGGAGGGCCAGCTGGAGGACCAGCTGGAGGGTCTACTGGGGCAGTAGTTGGGGGATTCGGTGGACCAGCCGGAGGACCAGCGGGAGGACCAGCCGGAGGGCCTACTGGGGCAGTAGTTGGAGGGACAGGTGGGCCAGCGGGAGGGGTCGGCGGCACCCGGGCAGTAGATGGAGGAGTAGGTGGACCAGGGTGCGGTAATGGGTTCGCTGCAGGCTCACTTGGGGTGAGGGGTGCTTCACGAACCGATGGCGATGAAGGAAAGTGAGCCAAGAGCGGGTCTTCAGTTCTTGATGGCTGCGGGAGGGGTGCTTCACGAACCGATGGCGATGAAGGAAAGTGAGCCAAGAGCGGGTCTTCAGTTCTTGATGGCTGCGGGAGAGGGGCTTCTCTAATTGGATTCGAATTTAGAACTGGTGCTTCATAGGCACCTTCGTCTGAGGTTGAAGTCAGTCCAGTTGATAATTTATCTAAATCTGTTTTGATTAATGTGTCTCCTCCTACTATATTTTCAGCAGCATATGTGGTCATTACAACTTTGGTAGGATCAATCATTTCTCGCTCTTTGGTGTTTCCGAAATCAGAGAGGTCATCCCCGAATGCTCCCGAAAATAACGACGAACCAATTGTGCTAGCGAGTTTTCTGCCCTGGGTTGCACTATATTCGAAATCATAAGCATAGGGTCCCATTTTGATTTCATCTGAACCACCTTTTAGGGCGAAGGTCCATTCACCGGAATCAAGAGGGAATTCGAAATTCCATTCCCTTTCAACTCCTGGGCCAAGACTCGTTACCCCTTCAATGGAATTGTGTTTCACTCCAGAATTTGTAATTACTGAAACATCTAACCCACCCATTGGAACAGGGGCATCATTAGAAATTGTGATAGTAGCAATAACGACATCTTCATCGTCATCATTGATGTCCATTTTGACATTGATAACTTCCGCTTGTAATGAACCACTACTTCCCGAAGTTGACACACTCATCTCGCTCACCTACCTTGCCACTAACGCAACCATACTTGAAGCCAACCATGACAGGGGCGTCTAACGTAGCCCACCGCGAGTATTTTCTGGAAGCGACCAATCAACAGCAGCAACCGTGTGATTTGCTAAATCAATCGGACTTCTTTTGGTTTCATGTCGCCAAGTCATGAATACATCCCACAGGCCCAACAGCACCCCAATAAATGGTACTACATACTTTGTTTTGTGCGCGGCTCTTCTACCCCAATGCGCTTCACCCAAAATACTGCCATCATCATGCACTATTGCGATTCTCATTGCCCTCTGGCCTAGGCTGCGCCCATAATATCGCCCTGTATATTTGAAGTAAAGCCAGTAAAATGTCAGATGTATTATCCAAGTCCCAATTACATATGGTGCTAGTGAGGTTAAGAGTAAATCAATGGCCATTAAGTATCCGAAAAACATGGTTTGAGTTGGTAAAGCGATAATTAGCGTGATTAGAAAAGCATCTAGGCATAAAGCAACAACTCTTTTCCAAATCGGAGCGATTAGCATACCTTCTGGAGCGGTTGCAGCAACCGCTGCTTGCGCCATAGTTCCGGGCTTGTGTACGCTGACCGGTGAGCCCGCCATGGTGCGGGGTTGGGTCACGCCTTTGAAAGGGTGGCCCTCAAGAATTCACAACATGCCAAGCCATTAAATTGGATTCAGAAACCCAATCAAGCCAACTCGCCCAGGTTGAATCATTACGCAGAGTCCTATCGTCTCCAATTACGATTAATCCACGCTTAGCTCTAGTCAATGCAACATTCAGCCTTCGATAATTGGACAGAAACCCAACCTTGCCAGAATCATTTGCTCGCACAGTTGAAAGGACGATGACTTCTTTTTCTCTACCCTGATATCCATCGATAGATTTCACTTCTAGTCCATCGATTTGGCCATCTAACATTCCCTGAATGAGTCGAACCTGGCCTGAGTATGGTGAAATAACTCCAATGTCTTCAGGAGTTAAATCTCCAGGTGCCAATAAATCGTTTACAATTTTGATCACTACTGCCGCTTCATCCATATTTGAGCGCGATGAGCCGGATTCTTCTTCCATCTCAGCGCCATGAACCGGTACGAAAGCAACCGGTTTATCCCAATCAGGCCACAAGAACCCTGCCGCAGGAGGTCTATCTGTAGATGTACAACCGTCTTCGAGACGATTCTCATAAAATCTTGAAGAAGGAAATTCTCGAATCGTAGGGTGCATTCGATATTGAGTGGTAAGCATGTGTGCAGGTAAGCCATTAGAGAGTAATCTTTCGAATAGAGAGATATCCAACCCTCCTTCTTCAGCCCTTTGACTAGTTACTGTAGGGGGCAATTGGCGATGATCTCCAACCAATATCAATTGACGTGTCCCTTTGACTATTGGCACTAGGGCGGAAGGCTCGGTTGCTTGAGTCGCTTCATCGATCAATACGATTGGAAATCTTCTGTTGGCCAATGTGAAATGGCCAGCTCCGATATTTGTGGTACACAAAACCTCAGCACTTGCCAGTACCTCATCTGTAATGCGTTGTTCCAATTCCCGAATTTCACGATAATTTTTGCTAATGTCTCGATGCGCTAATCCTTTCTCCTTACCTTTAAGGTCGTGGAGTTTGGAGCGCATCGCCTCATTTTCTTCGCGGATAAATGCGATTTCATCTTGCTTAGGATGACGTGATACCTGCGCATCGAGTGTAGCCTCTCTTAGAGCCTCACGCACCTTTATCGGTCTTCCAAAACGAATCGCCTTCACACCCAGTTCTAACAGTCCTTCAAGCAAATTATCTACTGCTACATTCGACTCAGCACATGCAAGAATGGGCCCTCGCCCCATATCTATCAATGAACGTAAAAGGTGTACTGCTGTGTGCGTTTTACCAGTTCCCGGTGGGCCTTGAATTATAGTTAGTCGTTGACTAACAGCAGTTTTTATTGCTTCAGACTGACTTTCATCAAGCAACATCCCCGATAGATTCAATGGGCGGATTTTTTGTCCACGAATCTCAGGGGGGCGCTGGGCTGATGCAGCAAGGTCATGAGGTTGGCAAAGTAGTAAATCTCGTAGAACAGTGCCTCCATCACCTTCGGTTGAATGGAATGAAATTAGAGCATCATGCATTCGGTCATGAGCAACTCTGTTAGCCCCTCGGTCCAACCTCCAACCGCCTTTGCGTAAGTCGCTTGGTTTATCTTTGGTAACAACTCTTATTCTGCTATTATTCCTGTCGAGAACAACACCTTCAATCACCTTTTCACCCCAAGGCCTAGCGCGTGAAATAATAACCATATCTCCGTGCCCAAATCGATGAAATGGTAGTGCGCCCCCACCCCGTAATTCGAATACAAGAATTGGTTCTCCAAAAAACCGTCCAGAACTTCGCCCTGCCAAGTCAAAGAGTGCTAGACCAGCCCCTACCATTTTCGTCTTAGACCAACTCGTCCATCTATCTTGAACCTGATTCAATTCATCTTCAAGTTCAATACCGATAAGTTCGGTGAAGCATTCAAAGTGGTCTTGTGATTTACGCCATTTTGCTTCATGAGGTATTTTCATGGCGCTTTGGCCATTCGAACGAGTGCTCATTCTTCGCACCCCTCCTTTCTCGGCCATGTCAAAACGGGAGCGTTGCTGGTATAGCACGCTACCGGTGCTCGGGAATAGGTGATATTTAACAAGGAAATGAGACGCGGAATGTTTGCTGATGGTAATGTTCCGACGTAAAGAGGCCGCGGATATTGAGGGTGAAGTTTGCCCTTATTGCGAGTTTGTTAACCAGTTAGGTTCAGGGACTTGTACGCAGTGTTACTATGACTTAAAAAAAGCACCTAGAGACCAAGGCGAGTCGGTATCTGACGAAGTTAGTAACTCGATTTTTGACGAATTAATGTCTGACGAAGACGATACTTGGAAAGAAGGCGATGCACTAGATGTCGTTTTGACCTTGGATTCGGCACCTTTGGCTGTTGAGCAATATGAAGTAACAAATTTCGAATCAGAAAACCCTGAGAAAATTGGTTTTATGGAATCCGCTCCCCCCGAATTATTCAGTACAGTGTCCCACAAAGACGATGAAATAACTGTAGATGATGTAGGGGGTGCAATCCAAAATGTTGAAAAAATCGATTTCCCAGATGGAAATCCACTCGATATGGTGCCAGAACCAGTTCCCCAAGGGCGTGGAACAGTATTCTCCCCAAGCACTCCTACCAAAATGGATGATGATTTACTTGGGCATATTGGCGGTACCGAGTTACCATCTTTACCTCCAGACGACCTCTATGAAAACAAAGTCGATCTGAATTTGAAGAAAGCCCCAGCCCCAACTCCTGCTGTAGTTTTACCATCTTATACGGTCACCGAAGCGCCTTTACCAGGGCCAGAAATACAAGCAATACCACAACCTGAGTTTGAAGCAGCACCTGAACCGATACCTATGCCAGTGTCAGAGCCAGTACCAGTGCCAGTACCAGAGGCAATACCCGAACCAGTACCATCTCCTGTTGTAGAGCAAGCAGCAACAGAAAATACAGTTCAAGATTCAGTGCCTATGGTAGAACCTACACCCGCTCCTCAAGTCGAGACACAACCTGTATTGGAGCAGAGAATTTGGCCATGGGCTGCTAGCGATTCATGGGATCCAAGAATTATTCACCGCGAGGTAGTCTCCGCATTAGAGCAAGTTAAGAGTGGGAGGATTGATGAAGCAACCAAAACAATCGATACACTCGGCCCACACTTGAGTGATGAAAATCTCGATTTGATATACCATGTTGGAATGGTTCTCAAACAAATCGATCGCATAGAAGAGGCAAAGGCAATGCTTGAAAGAGCCAAATTAGCAATGCCTGACAATGAGCATGTTTCATCAGCAGTGGCTCATCTCAGTGTATAAGGAGGGGAGAATCCTGGACACCCCGGAACTCACAGTTGACACGCAAGTAATACTACGGCCGATAAGTCGACGTATACTTCCTGAAGTCATGGAATCTTACCATGAAGACCCAGATGCTGCGAAAGCAGCACTACCTTGGTTGAAGGAAGGAGACGAAGCTAGGGGGCAAATTGCAGATTTGATGATCGATCTCGAAATGCACCGAAATGGCGACTCCATCCATTTTTGGGCAATTCATTCATTGGAAAGTAATTCATTTGTAGGTTTGATTGGTTTAGGAGATGAATTACAATTAGCAGCATCTGCCTATAATCTCGGATATTGGGTGCGCCGTGATTGGAGGCGAAAAGGTATTGCAGCGGCGTGCGTCGATGCAATATTCACTTGGCAATCTCAGAGAACCGAGCAGTCTCTAATTGAAATCACAGTTCACCCGCATAATGAATCAGGTTTGGCTGCATGCAAATCGATTTGTAAGAAATGGAACGGTCTTGTAGTCGAAGGTTACGTGCCGATTGAGATAGACGAGAGAACAATCCCACACATCTTACATCTTGTACAACTAAATCGTGGTGACTGAATGAGGCCGGTTTGGTTGACCGTCGATTCTGACGATATTCGACACATTCCATCTTCGCAAGGCCACCCGACTCGCTCAAAAGGAATTCCACATGAGGGGACTTCTGAAGAAATGTTGGAAGCGATGACAGCGTTTCGAAATTGGCTAGATAGAACTCAGGTCACTCTCACAATTTTTGTAATTGGGGATCAATTAGATGATTCAATATTCAGTGATTGGCTCAAGAAACTTCTTTCGGACCATCCACAGATTACCATTGGATGCCATGGCCTAACACATCGCTGTTGGTCAGCATATCCTGAAGACGAAGAGGGATTTTTAGCAGCTCTAGTTGAGGCCGACATCAAGCTTCATCAATTTGCAGGAGATGCTTGGAGGCCTTGGTTCAGGGCCCCTGCGGGATACATTGCGCCATGGATGGCGCCAATAATTGCGAAAGCCGGGTTTGAATTGGATAGCAGTGTGAATCCTTCTTGGCTGGTTAGGAAAAAGGCTGGTCCTTGGAAAGATTGGAACGCAGTACAGAAGGCCCTCAAAGATTCAGGATTAGAAAGTAAACCCTGGTTATGCAGGCTTTCACTTCCCACTTGTGGGCCAGCGCTATCAATTCCATTTTTGCGCTGGAATGCAAAACGCGCTTGGAGTAAACTCGGTCCATTTGTTCAGCCTGATGAAACAGAAGAAACAGTATATTGGCATATTCTTGACCACCACAAAAACGCAGGTCGTTGGAAACCACCTCTGATGATTGAATGACCCCAAAGGGCTCAAGTCATCATCGCGCTAGCAACTACCATGGAGAGACGGTTTTGGAAGGGCCTCCTCTTCGCAGGAATAGTTCTGCACATTATTGCTGCAACAATGATGCCTATTGGATTAGATGCTCACGTTCATGCTACATTTGTCACAGATGAAATGAATGACGGTGAAGGTGACCTTGAATGGGGTGAACTACGCCAAGAGTCAAATGAAGGTTCTGTACCCAAAGAGGCTTCATCAGATGACAGATGGTTTGCATGGCATTCAATTATCGAATTATGGTTTACGATTTTTACACCATCGATTTTTGTCCTCCACATCTTAGCGTTGGTTGGAGGGCTTGGATGTTTAGCGGCAATATATCTCCTGTCCAAGGACCTATTTGACAGTGAACAAGCGCTAAAATTAACAGCATTAGCATCAATTTATCCACCACTTGTTAGGGCGACAGGTAGATTTTACCAAGAAGGTGCAATCTTGATGATTGTAGCATTAGCAACCTTTAGTTTAATTAAAGCGATTAGAAGTGAAAATAAATTAAACATGTGGTGGGTAATTCCATTATTATGCATGGGCATAATTCTTTCATTCAAAGGTATGCCACTATGGTATGTCCCCCCCGCAGTACTGGCATTATTTATTGGCACAAAAATACGCATGGGTCAAATTCATATTGTTATATTCGCAGTATTGGTTGAATTAATAGTACTCTACAGGAATGGAATCTCATTAACAAATCCAGATATTATTCCTGCATTATTGTCAGCATTCATTGGCTGTTTCATATTCATATATTGTGGGATGTTGATGTTTGCAAATAAGGAAGGTGAATCAAACGAAATTTCAACAATCGTCCAAAGAGGCAGTCTAATGGTAATGGCATGTTTAACTGGCTGGATTGCAGCATTGTGGGTTACCGAAGCATCGGTTTTGCAATCTTCCTTTTTCGAAATTATATATTCATTCAGGAACAATCCAAGATATCTCTCACTGTTGTTTATTCCATTATGGTATAGCCATCTATTGAAATCGAATAGTAATGGATTGTCATTTGAAAAGAAGAGAGCCGCTTTAGTAATCGCCATCAGCGCTATGTTGTTGATTAATATCCTCGTATTATCGGTGACCTTTGGAGAAAGGGGAACTCAAATAATTGGGACTCATTTGAACAAAGAGATCGAAGATGACGATGATATATTATTCATCTCGGACTCACAATTACCGATGCATAGAATGTATTCCATACACCTAACTCTTGACCCTGAAAGCGATGGGAACAATATTGCATTTTGGCGTGCCAGCGATAGTAATTGGATTGGAGAGTTGTCAGACTGTAATGAATTCGCAGATATCAATTGGATAATTATTGACCCACCTGGGAATATTGAAGTTCCGAACGGATGGGCTGCAGTAGATTTTGATGGTTCAGACGTAATCAACAAGGATTATCGTTTGTATACATGGAGTGGAGAAAATGAACGCTGTGCTTGATGGAGTAAAAGTTCTAGATTTGTCTCGGATTTTAGCAGGGCCATATTGTGCCCAAATGCTAGCCGATATTGGTGCTGAGGTGACTAAAGTTGAAGCTCCATGGGGGGATGATACCCGCGGGTGGGGCCCGCCCTTTCTTCCCGATGGAACTGCGGCATACCACCTATCGTGCAATCGAGGCAAAGAGATAATTTTCCATAATCTTAAGGAAGACAAAGAAGCGATTCAACAATTAATATCCGAATCTGATGTAGTGATTGAAAATTTCCGCCCTGGACAATTAGAGAGATTGATTGGGCCAATTTCTAAAGATGTAATCCTTTGCTCAATCACAGGTTTTGGTCAGAACGGACCAAGGTCTCAAGAGCCAGGGTACGATTTAGCTCTACAAGCAATGAGTGGAATCATGAGTGTTACAGGAGAGCCTGATGGAGGTCCAGTAAAAGTTGGAGTTGCGTGGATTGATATCATCACGGGGTTGTATGCGGGTAATGCAATACTGGCTTCACTTTTCCATCGGGAAAGAACTGGTGTGAATAACCACCTCGACATTTCTCTTTGGGATTGTGCCATCGCATCATTAGCAAATCAAGGACAGAACCAACTCGTTAGTGGAACCAACCCGGGGCTTCTTGGTTCAGGTCATCCAAATCTAGTGCCATACCAGGCATTTGAGGCTAGTGACGGACGGGTCGTTATTGCAGTTGGTTCAGATTCACAATTTGAAAAGTTATCTAGCCTCTTGAATTTTGAAAATAATTGGCCTACCAATCAACAAAGAGTAGATTCGCGTCAAGAAGTCACCAGTCTTGTTCAATCTAAAGTAATCAATATGTCACGAACAGAAGTAAATGATTTACTCGAAGGAATACCAACTTCACCAATCAACAAAATTAGTGAAGCGTTATCTGATATCCAAAGCATTGCACGTGGAGCGGTAGGGCAATGGAAAGGACTGCCAATTTTAGCAAGCCCTCTGAGATTTATCTCAGAAAGAGAATAATGAGGTTTGGCCACCAGTTCGTACCAAACCTGCACCTTCGAGCAATTCCATTGCATTGTCAAATCTCTTTAGTGAAAATTGCCTATCTTCAACTAAGAATTTCTTGAGACCTTCAACATCAACATCACCTTGAACCAAATCGGAATCTGCGATTTCGACCACAGGATGATTTCTAAAAATCTCTCTAATCTCATCTAAACGTTCTGGAACATCCTTGTCCTTTGCACTACAAATAGACTCTATGTTGCCGTATTCTTTAATCAGTTTAAGTCCAGTTTTAGGACCTATACCTTTGATTCCAGGGTGGAAATCAGTTCCAATCATTATTGCTAAGTCAATTAATTGGTCCCGAGTCAACTCGTGTTCGGACAGAAGCAGGGCCAAGTTAATTCGTTGAGCGCGAACGATTCTGCCCATTCTCTTACTTCCATCCGAAGAAAAATTCCGAATTACTATTGGTGCACCATACAGTAAGGCATCCCAATCTTGAGTTGCTACTGCATCCAATTGCCCATTTGCTGCCATTACCGCTGCTTGGGCTTCGCCTTCAGCTTTGGCTCGAAATGCAGGAATGCCCATCAAAGAGAGCATTTCCATCGACTCCTCTACCATTTCGGGTGTATATTTGACACATCGTTGTGCCATTTTTTGAGCAGTTGCGAAATCTCCAGCATCTAGTGCAACTTTCCAATCGGCTTCTGCTTGCTCTCTGCGCGCCCTTCGGGCACTTATTTCATCATTCTTTAGCTCTGGATGCTTTCCATCAAAAATGAAGACAGGATTCACACCTTTGGATAACATCAGCGATGCTCTAGAAAGGAAACCCATCAGATGAGCAACCACTTTACCGTTATCCGCCCGGAGGGGACCACCGTCTCCGGTTGGCGATCTGTCTCGGATGGTAGTGAGAAATTGGAATGCCAAAAGGAAACTATCGATTCCGACCCGCTTGCCTTTCATTGCTTCCATCGTGGTATCCTCAGCGTTTGCCAGGTCACGTAGGTTGCAGCCCATGTTAGGCCCTGTGAGGGCACACACTTGAGCCTCACGGCGGAACATTCCCGAAAAGCGGGCAATGCAGGATTCGAACCCGCGTCTTCGGCTCCGAAGGCCGAAAGGATATCCAGACTACCCTAATTGCCCAAACCAGCCCAAAAGCCCCACCTTCTTGAACCACACCCCCGCGTCATTGAAGTGCTCACCATGGCTGGACTGGCTATGGGTAAGTCTCTACCTTGTATCCAAAAAGGGTGCAGTATGTGTTGTAGAGAGACAACCATGGCGATCACTGGGGCTGAGGCAAGTCGCCTATCTCGTCGAACGGGTATGGATGAGGAGGATTTCTGTAACAAAGATGAATCCGGTATCCGCCGTCTATTGAATAACCAGTTGACAAAGGCATGTGTATTTTTAGCCACAGAATCAGATTTACCTACTGCTGCTGGAATGTGTTCGGTTTACGACAGTCGCCCTTTAGGTTGCAGAACATACCCAATAGTTTTGGATTCAGCGGATAGTGCGGTTCTAGATGACCAATGTCCGTATAACGACCATTTCGAAGAACCAGATGACGATGATGTTCACCGCTTGCTCATTCTTGAGGCGAAATTGAAGCGATGACCAAGATTCTTCCAAGCGATTTGTGAACCGGAATCCCAAATACGGATTCAATTTCAAAACCAGGTAACACCAAATCGCTAGAAATTTCTTCATTGAGATTTTCATTTCCCGGCTCGCATGGTAAAATTACAACTAACCTGCATTGCAGTTGTTGGCGACAAATATTTTTCAGTGTGTCTTCCAGTAAGGTTTCATCGCCCTGAGAGTTTCTACCATAGGGCGGGTCAACAACAACAGCAGCAAGGTTTTTTGGCAATTCAAATCGAGTAGCATCATCTCTTCTAACCTCTGCTTTAACACCTGCCCAGTCAAGGTTTTCTTTAGCTCCATCAACCATTATTGGATCAAAGTCAATACCCAATGTAGGCCTGTTACAGAGGGCAGATTCAATCAAGATACCACCAGTTCCACACATCGGGTCCACAACATATCCATCTCTTGCCCCCGCTGCAATATTTACTGCAGCCCTAGCCAATCGTGGTTCAAGACTTACAGGACGGAAGAAAGGTCGCTTGTTAGCCCTCATAGTAGCCCAGCCCTGTTTACCCGGGCCCTGCCCTACCATCCAACCCCATGCGACATAACCAGCAGATGCATCGAGGACAACGCCGAATCTGTGCTTTGGATTTTCTAAATCGAATGTAGAACCTTTATCATGAAACATTCCTCCAACTTGCATTTCAATTTCTTTAGTTGCAACCGGTAATTTTCCCTCATGGCGCCAGCATTCAACGGCCATGTCGTCTTTTTTTTCACAATCAATGAGTGCAAGGAAGTCCTCAATAGAGGTCCATTCTGCCATTCCTCCATCGATCAATACACATTCACAGCCAGACATTAGATTTGCACGAGACCAATCGCTTTCACCCTTCACTTTGAGTAATCTTCTAGCATCGGTTCGAATAAGATTAGATTCAGAGAACATCGACTTAGCCTCTGCTCGTGAGATTGCAGGGTGCCATCCACGTAGTGAAATAATCGTAGTATTATTGGAATCCATCCAATCACCTAGTGTGGGTAGATACAGATTCTGCACCCCATTTTGAATGGGTGATGTTGCTGAAACGTGATAAATCAAAATCGCCTAAAACAGGTTCTTTGTGTACAATATCGGATTTCACCAGAATAAATTCGTCGACTAAATCAGCTTCCAAGAAATGGTTGATAGTAGCGGGTCCACCTTCGACAAGCAATCTTTGAATTTCCAAATCACCAAGCATGTCGAGCATTGCTTCAAGGCCTCTGAAGCCCTCATTTAAGTGCCTAGTTCCAAATCCATCATTCAGTAACACCGCCTCCTTTTGGATACGATTATTTGGATCTATTACTATCCGCAAAGGTTGTCTATTCGTCTCGACTAATCTTACTGTGAGCGATGGGTTATCGCGGATTACAGTATTGGCTCCAACCAATATTGCACAGCAATCCTTGCGTAATTTATGCACTTGGGCTAGACATTCTTCGCTTGTGAATCTACCTGATTCATCCGACAGGTCATCTACTGAACCATTGGCATCGGTTGCAATTTTGACAGTTACGAACGGCTTCCTAGTCTTACACCAATGCAAAAATTCACGCATTTGTTCAGCCGCTTCGTCTTCGAGCAAACCAGAATCAACTTTGATTCCAGCCTTTTCTAAAACAGCAATACCATTTCCTCGAACAAGAGGATTGGGGTCGCCATGAGCGACTTTCACCTCTGAAATACCAGCCCAAAGCAACGCTTCTGTGCACGGGGGTGTTCTACCAAAGTGATTACAGGGCTCTAGAGTTACATATGCGGTTGAACCATTGGTGTTATGGCCATTTTCTTCAGCATCATGAATGGCCATTTGTTCAGCATGCAGTCCTCCAAGGTGGTCATGCCATCCCTCTGCAATAATTTTCCCATCCTTGACAAGTACACATCCAACCAATGGATTGGGCCTGACTTGTCCTCTGCCCTTTTCGGCAACAATGAGGGCGCGGTGCATGTGCTCCTGCTGCTCCGCGCTCCAAGTCATGATTGTGGCTGATTAGACATCAGACATGAGTCCATCGCTTGTTTTAGCAATAGGTTTGATTGCCTCATCATGTTCTGCAATATGCATGGGGCCCCTACACTGCATCGTCAATCCAGCCAGCAGAGACCATACTTGTGGTAAGCGGTGGCCAAAAATTATCACAAAATTAGAATCCAGAGGGTTCACGGTAACCTCCTATCTTACCGAGAGGGTAGGCCATGCTGGAGAAATCGCTTGGAAACTGCGAACCGACAACGTCGAAGGCGTGATCGTTGCAGTTGGTGGTGATGGTACTGTACATGAGGTTGCGAGCGCTTTGAGGGGCTGCGATATACCAATGGGAATATTGCCATTTGGCACAGGAAATGATTATGCGATCACCCAAGGGGTTTCGCGCAAGAACATGGACGAGGCGATAGACGTCCTTGTCAATGGCGTGGACCGTAGATGTGCAGCTTGGCGCCTAGAAGGATTTCCGGCCACATCGGCTGGCGATTATCCGGCACCCACTACAAACCAGTGGGATGGGCCTGCTAAGGAACAAGGGCGGATAGTTAGGTGGGTATTTCTTGAATCGGATGCTGGAATAACCAGTGCAATTTCGCGCGCAAAGTTGTATCGCGCAAAATGGATAAATGGAGCCAAGAAATACACTTACCTTGGAATAACTACAATTCCGGTTTGGAAAAGACGAAAAGTTTGGCTTAAACTCGATGATGCAGAAGGGGAAATTTTGGATTTCACTATGTTTGCGGCTACGACGGGAGAAACCTTTGGTGGCGGATACCAAGTTTGCCCGGGCGTGACTCCTTTAGATGAAATTGGAACCATTGTCTATGCACCAAAATTGTCACGAATAGCAATGCTATCCCTGATGGGTCCAATGAAGAAAGGAAAGCATATTGGTAAGTGGGGAATAACTCAACAAAAAGCAAACAGGATTGAAATAAAACCAGTAGATAAAGATGGTAAAATTAGTGATAAGCCATTGCCACTTTCTACATGGGTTCAAGCAGACGGTGAGCCGGTGATAGTTAGTCCTGCAACGTTAGAATGGCACACAAAGCAACTGTTAGTACGCGGGGCGGCAGATGTCCCATGGGCTTCAGAATGAGAAATCACTGAAATCGTCATCATCACTGACCGAGGCTGATTTATTTTCAACCACAGGTTCAGGTTCATTCTTTGGAGCCGGTTTCACAGCGCGTTTCTTTACAGAACGACGCTTAACTGGTTTATCTGGCCGGTCTGGAATAACGGCTTTAGATTGCTGAGGCGGCAGGCTAGAGCCAACCATTGATGAAGAAAAGTGCCCTTTCTTAGCCGCAGGCTCTGGTATGGTAGAGACCACATTGGATGATGATATAGGTGCATTATTAGTTGCCGCAGGGGCTGTATTGGTAACCGGTTTTGCAGACATTTCTTTAGCTTCACTTGTGACTACCACGGAGCCACTTTCGCCGAAAGAACCCCTGATTCCCTCCCGCTCATCTGACGACAAAATATTGTCGAGGCTAAATCCTGGAATTGCAACATCGTCTGACGAACCTTTCTTTGGAGGGGGTTTTTGTTCCCTCACTTTAGTAGCACGGTCTTCAGCACTTTCAAGTCCTTCTTTCTTTGAGGATTTCAAGTCCATCTTCATTTGAACGGCTTTAGCGAAACCTTCCCGGCCGAGCAGAGTTTCTGCAGTTGCTTTAGCACCTGTTCGAATGACCATTGTCGATACAAGGAATAGGCCGACTCCGCCCCCGGCTCCAACTATAATGAAGAATAAGATGAAAGAAAATCTTCCGAAGACATCAGTATCCCCTAATGTGTATTCATCATCACTTTCCCCATCTATGCTTACTATGCCTTCTTCGGTTCTAATGTTAGTGACTACCATTGCGTGCCCTTGGTCTTCGAGTTCGCAATCATCAGTATTTACATCTCCAATCATTCCGCCTCCAGCCAGAATATATCCTGTCAACTCGATAGGTTGATGCCAGTGTTCCAGTACATTGAGACCATCTGCAATATTTTCTGAGGCGGGGATAATTCCAATAATTTCCCAAGTATCAGCATTGGTTTTGATTTCATTAGAACCCCCCGATGGCGATGGATTAACCGGTGATGTCCAATCTTTGATAGGGACTCGTCCCGCAGTGCCTTCTTTTACAGATTCAGCAGCACTCCAAGACATTGTATCAATAATTACTGCAGCCCCCATGGCAGATTCGATAGAATCGTCACCGGGATGTGCATCATAGACCATTGACGTAATTAGTAAACCAGTTACTTTGAAGGTTGTAGAATCTCGGCATTCAACGAAATCTACATCTTCATCGAAACCATCACCTAACTTAGATTGAATCTTAGCCTTGCCGTCATCGATTTCAACTTTGAGTTGACCATCGTCTGTGCCCCATTCAGGAGTACTTGAGAAAATACAACCAGCCATTAACATCAGCAGGACCAGCAGCATTGCAAGTCGCACTTGAGGTCGGGCCATGAGGTGCCTACGGCACCTTGAGTTGTTGAACCCTTTCCATGCTGTGGGCTTGAATTACACAAAGTAGTGTGAAGCGCGGAGAGAGAGATTCGAACTCCCGTGTCCGAGGGACAGTGGATTTCAAGTCCACCGCGATACCAGGCTATGCGATCTCCGCTTGTTTCGGCGGTGGGGCCCTTCTTTCAAGAATCTATCTTCGCCTAATCATCCCTGCGCTTTGCCATAATCGCTAGACCAAGGCTTGCAGTAACAGTTACGAAGGTGAATCCGGGAAGTCCTGAATCATCATCGGAATCTAGGCCATCTGCTGTATTTGCAGCACGCTCAACATCTTCCACGAAATCATCAATATTCCAATCATATCCAGTGAATAGAACCATTGGATTCCAATCTTCATCAAGAATGAATGTTTGAGTCGAATGGGAAGTGGAAGTAGTTGTTTCATTTTCCTCTTCGGAATTGTGTTCCATCTCTGGAGACATCAAGGTCGAAGCATCGCCGTCCTTCACAATCCAAGCATAGTGATCAGCATCCTCCATTAGAATACTTTCAGATGCAGAATCAGAAGTGGACATCCAGTGGCTGTAATCGCCCATATCGTGCCAGATGTAAAGGTCATATTCCCCTGAAATTCCATCTATCGATGTCACAGAATCATTAGCCATTTCATGTTCGATTTCATTTTGCTGTAGAGTAACCATGGTGTGCTCTATTGCACTGACATTGTTCATTCCAGAATATGTCCCATTAAAAATTGCAGTTGTTCCATCTGGGTACACAACTCCCAACTTGTGAATCATTTCTTCATCATGACTAGAGCCTGAATCTGCTGGAACCCACATATGGCCAGCTGCGGTACAATCGTCTTCATTGCTCTCGGAAGTAATTGAGTGAGAACCCATGTCGTAGCAAACCATCTCATGGTTGGTATCCACCATTTGAGGTGCAGGAATCATGTGGTCCATTGTGGAATTGGGCGCCCACGCAATGTGCATCTCATCATACAAATCATCCATCCCAAGAACGCTTTCTTCCCAAGATTCCGAAGTCATGTTCCAGTGATGCAGTTGCCACCACCAAGAATAGTCACTTGGAGCGCTTACATCACTAATTGAATTCATGAAGTGCCCATATTGACTGGTTGAGGCCTCAAAATCATCCAAGGCCGCAAGGGATTGGTGCCAAGCACTAATGCGGTCAAGAACCGCGGTATCAGTAGTTCCATTTGATTGAACAACAGTGAATGAAATATTGCTCATGTCCGGCATTGGAATTAGAGAATCATCAGTTGTATTTGGTGCAAATGCAAGGTTGGTTGGCTCAGCAGAGTCTATGCCTGTCAGACTAGACTCCCAAACTTGACCAGACATGTTCCAGGTGTGTAGTTCCCATCGCCAACTCGAGTCGGATGGAGACTCATCGCCATTTATTGCGCTAACCCTATTTCCATAACTATCCGGGGTGGGACTAATCGACCAATTGTTTTGATATGCTGAAGCGGTTAGTAAATCCCAGCCGGTTGGTTGAACCTCGTATTCAGTGCTATTTCCATCCGGCATAATTACCATTACAGTATCTGGGTAATCCATGCTTTCATGGTCAGAATGATCCATCTCATTTTCAAGCAACGAATCATTTTCGTCTACGTCATGAGTTTCAATTTCTTCAGTTAATACTGATATTTGGAAATCGGCCCATACCAGTTCAAGGTCTTCTAACTCCGCAGTAAGGTGTGGCCATGTAGCACCATAGTCTTCCATGTACGCTTTGAGTACTTCTGGGGAATCAGTAGCCGGGTCTACTGTGATTGAAATGAATTGATAATCGACATCATCCAACTGTTTCTCAGCTTGTAGCAAGTTGTTGGTGATAACTGGGCAAACATCAGCGCATGTTGTAAAAATGAATGCTACTACAATAACATCAGCAGTTCCCTTTTGAATGGAATAATTATTTCCATCTTGGTCAACTAACACACGATTAGGAATTGCAGGTCTATCCAAATTATAGCCATTCCAATGCACCCCGTCGCCACCAGCACTGCTAGCAGGGATGGTAGATACACAAAGCAATGTTGCAATAGCAAGAGCAAACCAGCGCATGTTTAGTGCTCTGTAGACTCATTTATGAATCCTATCTTTAGATAATCACTCGGTAACGTAGGAATAATCCCAATTTGGTGTACACCAAGCAGGAAGGCTGTCGATACCATCCGGATTTGAAAGTCCAATACCCCAAATCATCAGTGCTACAAAGAGTACTGGGAAAAGCGCAGTTCGAGTGTAGATGAACGGGTCACCCTTCAGATGCATAAAGAATGCAGCGATACCGTATCCTTTGATAACTCCAATAATAATCAATACGCCCCAAACAGCCCCTCGTGTAATATCGATCTCTGTGAATGGTATCTGGGTAAAGAAAACAGCAGCCACTTCAAATAAAGTAAGGAACATTAAAATTAGGAAATTTACAAAGTAAACATCCTTGCCGATTAGATCTGCCATTTTCTGGAAGGTTCCTGCAATTGGTCCGGTATACTTGTGTTCGCCCATATTATCGCCTCAGTAAAGATAGAATGCTGGGAAGATGGCAACCCACGCCAAATCCACGAAGTGCCAATACAAACCAAAGTATTCGATGCCTCGGCCATTCTTTTCATCATAGCCAACGGTGTCAGCCTTGAAAACCATGAATAGCATAATTAGCAATCCAATGAATACGTGAAGACCGTGTGCGCCAGTTGCTACAAAGAAGATTGAACCCGCTTGGCTGTCGATAGTAAATCCTTCAGCAATCAGGTGACTCCATTCGACTAGTTTCAGTACAATGAACAGAGAACCAAGAGCTATTGTGATAAGCAAATAGTTGCGTACAGCCTTCTTCCTTGAAGGGAATAAGCGTGCCATCAATGCATTTTCGGATTTCTTCCAATTTACATTCTTAGCAGTCTTTAGTGCAAGGACAATAGTGTAAGATGATATAATCAGAGCAAAGGTGTTGATGGCTCCTGGAAGCAGGGTCATTACATCGTGACGAAGTAAATCTGAAGCAGTTGTAGTGTCAACGACATCACACCTACCTGCATCTACTGCCCATTGAGTACACCATCCTGTTCTCATTCTTATGTAGGAAGAGAAGAAGGTAGCGAAAACCATCGTCTCAGAAATTAGGAAAATCCACATTCCGGCCTTTCTGATATCTTGGCCTTTGAATGGAGCAGATGTTGCAACTTGCTCAGGATACCCTTTCATATCTTCACGCCACCAGTTACCAATTCCCATAATGAGAATAATAGTTCCAATTGAAGAGAGCATAAATCCAGTCATATTCGGCTCGTAATCTAATCCGAGCCATGCCTTACAGGTTGTAACAAAGCCAGGGAATCCCATCATGAAAAGCAGAATACCTCCGGCCATCAAAATAGGTGATGCAGACCCATGATGTTCTTCATGGTCATCCCCCTCATAGTGTTCTTCTTCAGATTGAATGCTATTGAAGAATCCTGCAACCCCATAGAATGCAGCATAAACAATGAACATTACCATGATGGTCTTGCCAGCAGTACTCCAGGTTAGGTAGGATAGATGAGCATCGACATCAACGTGATGGGCATCCTCCCAGACCTTTCCTGCAGCGTTCTGTTCCGCTATGGTTCCAGATTCATTTGCTACGTTCCAAGCCATCTCTGAATTTTCTAATTCGTGGTGGGCATCTTCCCACTCACTATGCTTGATTGAACCCACGCCACCAGCCAATACACCATATGCAAGGAGGCCAGTAAACAAAAGCCCAACTGCAATTACGACAGTCTTCATCCAGACCTCGTTTTTGACATCGTGTAGACTTCCGCTCATTCTTTCGCCTCCTTGTTCCATAGTTTACTCATCGCTCGGAATGGAGACCGTAATATTGATTCTAATTTCGTTTCATGATACTCAACACCAATGTTTGCATCTTTTTGAATTGGCGCAGTAGCAAATGATGGAGTTGGAGGGGGTGATGTGACAGCCCATTCTAATGACCAGCCGCCCCATGGGTCCTTACCTACCTTCTCGCCCTTCTTGACTGAACGAATGATGTTCCATACCAAGATGAGTTGTGATAGACCGAAGATGATTGCAAAGGTCGAGATAGCCAAATTTAGTTCAGCAAACCCGGAATCTGCAGCGTAGGTGTGGGTTCTTCTTGGCATTCCCATAATTCCAAGAGCATGCATTGGCCAGAATGCAGCGTTGTAGGAACTGAATGCGATTAAGAAGTGCCACAACCCAAGTGTCTCATTCATCTTGCGCCCAATTACCTTAGGGAACCAGTAATAAATTCCAGAGAATAGAGCGAAGATGATTCCACCAATGAACACATAGTGGAAGTGTGCTACTACGAAATAACCATCATGGAATTGAGTGTCTAGGCCTGCTACTGGGAAGAACATCCCAGATAATCCACCAAGTGTGAAAGTGATTAAGAATCCTAATGCCCAAAGGGTATGTGTCTTGAAAACCAGACTTCCTCCCCAAAGCGTGGCAATCCAATTGAAGATTTTCACTCCGGTTGGAATAGCTACAGCCATGGTTGTAATCATGAATGCAGAACGCCATGCAGGACTCATACCACTGGTTAGCATGTGGTGTCCCCAAACAATGAATCCGACAACACCTATGCCCACCATCGCATAGACCATCGACTTGTAACCGAAAATAGAACGTCTTGCACTAGTGGCAAGAACTTCAGAAACGATTCCGAATGCAGGGACTACAACCACGTATACCTCGGGGTGACCGAAGAACCAGAATAAGTGTTGGAACAGCAATGGGTCTCCCCCACTAGTGAAGAAAGTCGTTCCTATCGTTGAATCGAACAATAGGAAGAATACCCCGATAACGAATGCAGGTAGGCTCACATACAGCATGAATACGCTGATTAGAACAGACCAAGTGAATAGGGGCATTTTCATCCAGTCTACACCCTTTGCACGCATAGTGAAAGTGGTAGTGACGAAATTTACACCAGACAATGTAGAGGATGCACCAAGTAATGCAATACCAGATATGAAGGAAATCGTTCCAGCATTCGGTCCCTGCTCAGTACCCAAGCCTGCTAAACTGGAGTATGGCGGATACATAACCCAGGTGATATCTGCTCCTTCCCCACTCCAAACTCCCGTGAAGATAAGTGGTGCTGCAGCAACTATGAGCCAGAACCCGAGTGCATTGATTCTTGGGAACGCTAGGTCCTTTGCACCTATTTGCAATGGCAGAATATAGTTCATGAAACCAGCGATCATTGGCATTGCTGCTAAGAAAATCATTGTAGTTCCGTGTAGAGTAAAGAATGAATTGTATTCATCATATGTCAGGAAATCGTTTTCTGGTAACGCTAATTGTATGCGGAATAGTAGTGCAAGCAATCCTCCTACAAGGAAGAAGAAGAATCCGTAAAGGAAATACAACATTCCAACCATTTTGTGGTCGGTGGTGGTTAGCCATGGTTTGAGGTAACTCCAAAAGTTACCGATTGAGAAACTCTCAGGGTTGCGTGTGTAGAACACCCACAAGCTACCAACAAGGATCAGACCAAGGGCCAATCCTATGACGGTCATTAGAATCGTAAGGGCTGCAGCGCTTGGAGCGGTTGGGTTAGCATTGATTCCCGATGCGGTGACTTCTTTGCGATTCCAATCGTCAGAATCTGAAGCGGCACCATCTCCATTCACTGCGTTCCCATAGACTACGAAGTTTGCAATAGCGGTATCGTCAGCCGGTGCAGTCCATTTGAAAGACCAACTTCTTTGGCCATTAATCTCCATATTGTGAGTTAGACCACCTTCCATTTCGGAGGCGCCATCAAGCGATTCTAGTGTCCCAACGCCGTCTTCAACGAAAATTCTGAACCCGCCATTTTGGTCTGGGTTTGTAGGGGGGACTTTATCATTAGAGATAGTTAAAGTGAATAGGTACTCTTCAGAAGCATTGAAAACTTCAGGCAGGCCATCAACGGTAATTACTGTGTCACTAGTTTTATCTCCATGGCAAGAACAACCCGCTGGCTCAACATCTCCTATTCCGTTTTGCCTTGCTTCAAAAGTGGAAGTAGAAGCGAGTGCAATCAATAGTAGAGTGAGAATTGCTATTGTTCGCCCCTTCATTCCCTCATCTCCTTATTTTCAAAGTAGACGCCGAAATCAGCATCGCAAGTCATTCCTTCTTTTGCTACGACTTCTACCTGTCCTTTCATCATCGAGTGCTGGTTACCACAGTACTCTGCACATCTGATTGGGAAAACTCCTGCATCATTTGGCTGAACATACATCCATGTTCCTCCTTCGAGACCTGGAACCGCATCTTCTTTCATGCCCCATTCTTGGAGCCAGAATGCGTGTTGCACGCCTTGGTAAACATTCGATTCTTTGAATTCAGAATCTCTTTCAGGATTGTTACTGTGAATATTGAACAGTACGTTAGTATCGCACGGTATGATGAGGTCTCCACTCATCTTATGCTCTAATGGAATGTGTTGCCAACGGTGAAGTATGCTACCATCTGCATCCAAAATATCTACATTGTGGAAAATAAACTCATTGAATAATACATCCAAGGTAGTGTTATTCGCAAGATCTAGATTAGCGGTGTTAGAACCATAGGTTATCGATGCAGTAACCGCTCCGGCACCAGCATCAATCGAAAGGCCCGTGGCAGTATTCCATGTGACGTCATGGCCAGTACCTACATCTTCCCAAGTCAATGCATCTTGGTAATAGAAGTCCCAATACCATTGCTGCCCATTTACTTCGACAGTAAATGAGTCCTCATCTTGTTGCAATTTTTGGACCTCCCCCCAAACAATATTCATTGAACCAAAGGCAAGTATGGTGACCCATACGACTAGAATTGTAGGGCCGACGAACCATGCTAATTCAAGGTCAAAGTGATGGCGGTCTTTCGGAAATGTTCCAACCGTCAACACATCAACTTTATCCGCGACAGGGTCAACCCCTTCTCTGTATCGCAGTATGGCGATTATTAGCCATGCGAAAGTGAACGCACCGACAATTATCGACCAGAAAAGAAACTTATCATACAGTATATTGAACACTGTATATTCATCTGGCCACAATTCACGGTCAGCGCCCATGCCCAAAGCGGTCAGACGGCCGTATTAAGCGATTGCGCCTTACCGACATCCTCCACGGGGAGGTTTGTTGATGTGCCACCGCTGCGTCGGGTATATTGTGAGGCTCGCCACTTGTGTTCAAACCACCCTCGAGGGTGCCGTTTTAATCGAAATTGAAGTCCAGCCCGGTGCGAGTAGACAAGGCATTATTGGGTTCAATGAATGGCGAGGTCGAATCCAAGTGGCTGTAAAGGCCGAGGCTCAAAAAGGCAAAGCCAACCATGCGGTTTGTAATGTTCTGACAAAGATTTTCTCAGTTCCAGTAACTGTGGTTGCAGGGCACACAACCCGTCAGAAAAAAGTGAGTATAGAGGGCTTAACCTCTGTAGAAATAGTCGCAATATTGGAGGGTCTTCTTGAATCGTGAAAAACGATATGCGATAGCTCACCGGGCTATCGAATCATGCATTGAAGAAAATGCGGAAGGCACAGTAATCCTCGTCGAAGGCCAGAGGGACGTGTTTGCTTTACGCACATTAGGATTCACCGGGACGATTGAAAAATTAAATCGTGGATGGCCGGTCGAGAGAATTGTCGTTTACATTACAGAAACATACGGCAATTGTATCGTATTGATGGATTGGGATAGAACCGGTGGCCGGCTACAAAAGAGATTGATGGATTCTATGACAAGTCTTGATATCAAACCATCAGATGAATGCAGGAGAGCATTGTCTAAAGCAATGAAACCCGATACAATGTGTGTGGAAGATTTGCCATCATTCCTTGGGGAGTACGACCCCTGACTCTTTGACCGTGTTTAGCACAACATGGGTATAAGAGCGAGTAATTCCTTCTAAGGTGAATACCGATTTTGTCAAATCATCAAGGTCCTCTCTGTCCTTCACTCGTGCTAAAACCATCGAGTCCCAATCTCCAGTTACATCATAGACACTGAATACTCTGTAATCATTTGAAATGTGCCTTTGTACATCCATTATCATACCTTTCTCGATACAAAGGCCAGCCATTACAGTCATCCCCCAACCTACGGCTTCAGCGCCCAGAATTGCAGTATATCCCTGAATAGCACCCGCTGCCTCAAGTTTGCGTATTCGATTGGCAATCGTACCTTGCGCTACATCTACTATTTGCGCAAGTTGTCTTTGTGAAATACGGGCATCTTCGTAAAGAGCCTCAATGATTGCACGGTCGGTAGTGTCGAGGGACATAACGGTAAACGAAAGGAGGTTATTATTCAATTATTCGACAGAGGGTCAGGGAGATTTAGATCAAGAATCCAATCGCCCAAGTCATCAACCTTAACCGCAAGGCGTAATGATAACGCTCCACTTCCAGTTACCCGTAAAGTTCCGTTGTGGGTTTTGCCACCAACCAAATTTTCCTTCTTTATCTTGCCATTTGCTCTCCAACCATGACCCATTGTTAACTCGCCAATTTTGATTGAATTACCAGTGACTAAGCGATATTCGATAACATTCTCTTCGGAGGACCACGAACCTTCCAAACGCGGTAACCCAAGTTCACGTTTCCGCTCTGCCAGTACGATAAACCCTATGCAAACGACCACTAGGATAAGGAAAATAGCGGGGGTTAAAGTTGCGCTTTGGTCAACGGATTGCCAATATGTTGGCATCTCAGCTCGCTGAATAGATAGTACTCTATTCGATGTATCATTTTCGAACCCACCTATCATCACCAGTAGAATCTCATATCGGTCGGCATGACTTGCATCATCAAGTACGATACCGGCTCCATCAAGGTGAGCCTTGGTGATGGTTTCATTCCATTCATTGGTAGTATTATTTGTGAGGTAAAATGATGACGAAGTGGCCCAATCCCGAACCAAATTAGTTACTTCACGACCTTTAGAATCTACAGCCTCGGTCTCAATAATGAATACGTGCATTTGCGTAGCGCCATTCAACGCTTCTTGATTAGTCCAAGTTGCGGTGATATTGAGAAGTTCAACCTCCGTCGACCCAATTAATTGAACATTCCACTCGATTTCAACTTCATTGGAATTGACCTTAGGTGCAATATCTGAGATATTTTCCGGATAGCCATCGATTGCTACCGATGGTGTTTCCGTAATATTGTGATACATCAATCGAGATTTAGCATCATCATCAGGTAATCCTCCGCTCTCTTCCTCTGCTCCTGTGCGCCAATGAAGAAGAGTAATCTCTCCGTTCCTATCCATTTCGGCTAGTTCAGTAACTTTTGTTTCATCATCGCTTCCGTGAAACCATTCAACTAGAATCGGCGCCTCATCTTGACTTTCATAATGACCTTCGGCATAGATTGTTAGATCTGAAAGTGCTGCTGTTGCTAGAGGGGCCAATAATAGCGCAACAAAAATTGCAAACGCCCTCATTCTTCTTCCTCCCTCTCTACGATACCTAGTTTCAGTCGAAGAATATCTCTCTCTTTATCATCAATCATGAGTGATACTCTAGCCGCAACCCATACTGGGAGTAAAAATTCTCCACAACGTAAAATCGCAGAACCTATTTCAATCTCAGTAGGGAACTCTTCAGTAAGGGGAACTTCACCGGACAGCATCGAATGTATTGTCTCCATCTCAACATCGATTAGTCCCTTTGTAATATGGGGCCGAAGCAATTCAAGTGCTTCTTGTCTTGTCCGCCAGATTCCTTTGTTGTCTGTGAAAGAAGGTTGCCCAACATGGATTACTCGTAGTGGATGAAAGTCATCACCGGGCCAAAAATCGCCTTTCTTGTTCACAACCTTTGTTTCATAGAGTCTTTCATAGGCCATTTTAGTTGAAATGTTTACTCTTCTACCACGATGCCACCATGAGAATAATGATTGATCAATACCCCAGTGGCTACAGATTTTTTCAATTATTTCAGGGGATGCTGGATTGGTTGT
>Ga0209091_10000707_pt1 | contig 31315 bp, 35 predicted proteins | sample ArcticOcean_MG_C_6_FD_187438 | JGI IMG/M metagenome (GOLD analysis project Ga0209091, IMG submission 187438) | Marine microbial communities from western Arctic Ocean - ArcticOcean_MG_CB8_128 (SPAdes) (version 2) | ecosystem: Environmental > Aquatic > Marine > Oceanic | place: Arctic Ocean...
GCGCGTGGCTGTACGAAATGTTCCCTCTGGGAAGATGACTAGAGCCTCGCTGCCTGCCGTCGAGGCGAGGGCCTCGATTGGATCTGTCGAGTTGCCGCTTCCTCGTGCCACGAAATGGTTCGGATGTCGATGGCCGTAGATATCGAGGCAGGGGTCCCAGGCGAGTTCGCGTTTGAGAACGTGCCGGGCCGGCATGTCCGAATACCGAGATAAAAGGACCGATGGCAGTAGAGCGTCGAAGAAGCTTGCGTGTCTGGCCGCAATGATGATGGGCCCGGTTGCTACGAGGTCGCCGTTCTCGATTTCGAAGAGGGCTCCTAAACATCGGCCGACCGCCTTGAAGAGACCGACGGCCCACCATCTCTGGACGCTGTAGTGCGCCCGTCGTGACCACTTGCTGGCCATAAACAGGCCGAACCCCGTGGCGACCCAGAGGGGGAAAGCGACGATGACCCCAAGCCATTCATAGATCAGATAGCTGAGGACCATCGTTAAAAGTCGGGTACTACTGCATTGGCGGCTACCGGTCATGAGATCGACGAGCAATGAGGCCACTAGGAGCAGAGGCGACACGATGAGCACGAGCGGCACGCCGACCACGACTGCCGGCGTCATCACAAGCCTTCGAATCAGTCGGTTGCGTTTTGGATCGGCCATGGGGCCTCAATCAGTCAATGGTTTTGTGGTGGGCCGGAGCTCAATGACGTTCTTTGTCACGAGGCTGAACTCGTCGCAGGAGTCCTTGCTCGGAAAGGAGCCGGCGCATGTGTGGGGTCGTGCGGTCGGTTCAGGTTGAAGACGTTGGCGGGGCAACGGAAACTTGTGGTGAGCTGGATCATGATTTTGATTCGCCAAGAAGCACGGTGAAGGCCACCTGTTCTCACGTTGACGCGGGACTGCTGCAGGTTCTGTGTCACCAGTCCGTTGCTCATCGCTCAAAGGGGGAGGAGGAAAGGCGCTTAATCCCGGGGCGAAAGCAGCAACCCAAGACCGTGTAACGAGTCGGTGGCGAATGGAACCCGCACTCCCTGATTGCGAACAACCAGGGGCGGAATCATGACACGTCATGATTCGCGCCGATCAGAAGTCGGGAGCGGCTGACGAAACAGCCCGGCTGGGATGGGCGCGTCGCAGCGGACCAAGGCAAGTTGCCAGGATGGCGATGCGCCGAGAGACCACCGAAGTGCACCCGTTGCGTGCCTCCCGATGCGATCAGCCCGTTTACCTGGCTCGACCTGGAGCTGGCGCCGAATATTGATAGGGATCGTGGTTAGAGCTGCATCGAACAGTCGCCGGTAGGTGAGCCTGATTGGAAGGCTCAGCGGAGGGTTCCGCAGAAAGGAGATCGCGTTGTTTTGAGCGTTACTAGGTACACGATCGGGGTGGTTTGCGATCCAATTGGAAAGCTCTGCTGCTGATAGGGGGAGCGGATCGGCGCCAAAAAGGGCGCCGATCCGAGCTTGCTCGGAGACGAACTGGTTCGTATCGGAAGTACTGAGTGGTTTGGGCCCGAACGCCTGATACGCGGCGAGAAAAGAGTCCGTCAACACATTGTGAACCCAGGCGGCCATCTCTGGCCGGCCAGCGCTATAGGGGCGGTTCCGCTCAGAGATTCCCTTGACCGGGCGATGGGCTTGACGTACGACTTGGATAGCGGCCTCGACCTCAGGCATGGCGCCATAGGTCGTCTCGGTGACGTAGGCCGAGGTGCGCGACAATCTCCCGAGAGGGTCAGTGCGATAGGTCGAATGATCCTCTACCCCAGCGACTACCTCTGGGTGTGTGGACTGAACGATAAGTGCTCGGATCCCGCCTATAAAGACCGACGCATCGCCGAGTACTCGCCATGACACTGAGTCAGGCCCGAGCAGTCCCGGGTCTCCGGAGAAGTCCAGCGTGTTGGCCAGCGGTGTGGGACCGTGTGCGAAGAGACCGGTCATGGCGGACACGACAGGATCTCTGAGATTACGGCTTAGCCAGTTCTGGTTTGACATTGTGTGCTTTCTGGGGGAGCGAGCGCTGAAGGGAGTTTGAGGATGGTCATGCTGATTCGCATCGTTGCTTGAGGCCGAGCAGTGGATGGTAGATCGTGAGACCATCACCGGCCAGCGTGGCCCTGGACAACCGATGTCCAGCTGGACCAATGATGCTGATCGGTGCCTGGCTGACAAGCCTTGTTCCGCTAAGGGCCGAGTCGATATGTCAGCCTGAAGTTGGCCACGTAACCAAGGTCTCGTCGCAGCGGAAGTTGAAGTACGTACGAAGAGGGAGGGTGGATGGCCGCCACCACAAAATTGATCGGACCAGCCGGCGTCGACTCACGAGCTGACTCGACGAGCCAACTCTGATCGATCGTGGTGGAGCTCCCAAGGCCTAGGTGCTCACGCACGCGGTAGCTGCACCAGCTGGCAGAAACGCAGCACATCGGGGCAAAAATCGAAAACCATGTCATGGGGCGAAGCGATTTTTATCGTTCGAGTCCCGGTCTGCGCCTGCCCATGAATCAGAGCTCCGCCGGGCATAGCACCCACTACCTCGGCATTAGATACGTCCCAACGTTTGAACATGACCCGACTCTCGCACACTCCGGTTAGCGACCAAGGATCGTATGGCGTCCAAAGACTCTGCAGTGGGGTCTTTGCTATTGCAGCTGGCGTGAGATACTTCACTATGGCTTTGATTGAGTTCACCGTTACCCACGATTTTGCAGTGTCATCCAAAGTCCTGTGGGATGAGATGATCGACTGGCCAGGCCACGGTGACTGGATTCCGGCGACGCGAGTTGTCACGGATGCCGGCAATGCTCAAGCAGTTGGAGGAACCTTCACTGGTTACACCGGGTATGGACCGCTTACGCTCGTTGATCGCATGCAGGTCTTGGCTATGGAGTGGGATGAAGCCACAGCGCAAGGATCGTGTGAAGTCGAGAAGCTAGGGCCTGTTTTAAAAGGACGCGCAGGCTTCGTGGTCACGGGCGATGGCGATGAATCTCGGGTCGAGTGGTTCGAACAGGTGACGGTTCCTTACCTACCGCAGTTTCTTGGCCCAATCGTGAACAAGATGAGCGCGTTTGGCTTCTCTCTCGGGATGCGACGGCTTGCCAAAGTCATGCGGAACAGGCACTAGGCCAATCTCACCGGCATGCCATATGGACCGTGTCTGGTTTGGGTCGCTGAAGGGCAGTGGTCGTCCTCGGCTTAGAGACAGGCCGCTCTCACGCTGGCCTACATATCAACGACGAGAGCGATGCCGGACCACATATTTTTTGGCGCAGCGCCCGGCTCGTGGTCGCAGGCATCGGCCATCAGGACTGGATTGTTGAAACTGCCGGATAATACCTCGATTCTGGACGCTGTATTCGTTGGCTCGCCGATGATGTAACCCATCGTGAAGAATGGCTGCGCGTTGTCCTCGTTGGCCGACCCAAGAGTGAGTCCGAATCGGCCAAAAGCAAACAGTTAGCACCATGGCTGGGAGCGCACACAGATAGCACCATGGCTGGGAGCGTCGAAGTGTTGTCGCTGCTCTAGCGATGAGAGCCGACACGCTTCCGGGGCGTCTTGTCCGGTTCTGGGGCGTCAAAAGGTGTCATCACGCCATTGGCGACGAAGCTCGTCGATTCGGCTCCGCTCTTGCGATGGGGCCCGGACAGGTCAGGCTATATCCGTAGGAGGTCGGATCCATCCTCGATCACTAAGTGGTGTCTGGTAACTGAGGACGACTAGTAAGTGCACTCGTTGCAGGGTGCTCGTTGCAGGGTGCTCGCGCGGCCGACTCATCGGCGGTCCAGAGATTTGAGGTGTGCGAAAGGCCCGTTCGGGCGTGCCCAAGAACACAGAAAAATATCCGATACAACGCATCCGCCCATGAACAACTGGTCGAACATAGGGAACTAAGTACGTCTAGAGGAGACCTAATGTCCCGACTTACCCCTGCTCTACGCCTGAAGCTTCCGTTCCTCATTGCGGGGTTCGGGTCGTTCCTGTTCTCGGTATGGCTGTATTTCGTTCAGGATGAGGAATTAATGGGTATCTTTGTTGGGCTTTGGGTCCCGTCGATCCACTCACTCGGAACCCTCTTACTTGCGCCAACGCTTGAGCCTGCTCATCTGAAGACCCGATCATGAGTCAACAAGCGATCTTTATCTTCGGAGTTATTATGTTCGCAATCACGGTCTACGGCACGGTCATGGCCGCAGGCCTCGCTCTGACTCGAGCTGAGATCGATCAGGACGAAACATTGCAAAAGAAAGTCGACAGCGAGCAGTTAGAGAAGCGTCTTCCAAACGTGAAGTACTAGTGGTCCGAACCTGCGAGCCGCAATGATTGGCACTCGGCAGATGAAAAGGCTCGAGCGCATCTTCCAGAATCAGCAACAGCAATCGGAAGTTGAGAGGACGCAGTGACTTGGTTTTCTGCGCGCAATATCTCGATCTCGACGGTGCCGGTCAAGCCGGAGGAGATCTGGCATCTCATTAGCGATCCAGCCGCACTTGCTGCTTTGACGCCACTCGTGCGGTCCATCGAAGCATCAGGCCCGCAATGGCGCTGGACACTGAACGGCATCGAAGGCCTCGGATTGAACGTAGAAGCAGTTTTTACCGAACGCATGGAGTTCTCCGAGCAACGCCAGATTGTGTTCACACACGAGCCTGTAAGCGGACCTCGAGAGCGTGCAGGGGTAGAAGGTGTCTACGATTTAACGCCGCAAGGTCCCGAGGCGACAGATTTGAAGGTAGACCTCACATTGTCTGTCGATCTGCCAATGCCACGCCTGTCTCGACAGTTCGTCGAGCCCTTTATCCTGTCGACGATGCGTACAACGGGCCGGCACTTCGCAGCGAACTTATACAAGCGTCTTGGTCTTGATCCGTCCGCGGCCTCGATTACTGAACTTTCGCCACCAAAATGAAGCAATGCTGGACCCACCTAGAAATAGATGCTCCGGCAGAGGCCCTCTGGGAATTACTCACCGACGTTGAAAGCTGGCCTGGCTGGGGACCTACCGTGCAACGTGCAGTGCTGCAGGGCGCAGAGCTCGAAGACGGTGCTACGGGGACAGTGACAACGATTCTTGGTGTCCAGTTGGGGTTTGAAATTACCGACTACCAAGAAGGCTTGCGTTGGTCCTGGCGGGTGGCGGGTGTGCCCGCGACCGGCCACATGGTTGAGTCCATTGGCGCCGATCGGTGCCGGGTCTCATTTGGTGTAGCGTGGCCCGCATTGCCCTACTTAGCGGTATGCCAAGTGGCCTTACGACGGTTAGACAAGTTGGCTCAGCAGACGAGGGCAGGATCATGAAGGTCGCAGTAATTGGGTCGACTGGATATGTCGGCGGTCGGCTGGTTCCTGAGCTGCTTGCCGCTGGGCACGAGGTCCGGTGCGTCGCTCGCACACCTGAACGTTTGGCGGGTGTGACGTGGAGGTCCAAAGTTGAGGTCGTCGCTGCTGATGTTCTCGACCCAGATTCGCTCGATGCGGCCTTGAGCGGAATCGAATCGGTCTATTACCTGGTTCATGCCATGGGTCACGCTGGCGACTTCGAGCGAACCGACCGAATTGGTGCCGAGAACACGAGGACTGCAGCCGAGAAGGCCAGCGTGTCGAGGATCGTGTATCTGGGTGGTCTGGGTGAAGACGACCCGAACCGGTTGTCGAGTCATCTGGCCAGCCGGCACGAGGTAGGCCATATTCTTGCTTCAGGCGCTGTGCCGGTCACCGAGTTACGAGCTGCGGTGATTATTGGCTCAGGCAGCGCATCCTTCGAAATGCTTCGTCATCTCGCAGAGGTGCTGCCCGCAATGGTTTGCCCTCGCTGGGTTACCCGCACCAAATGTCAACCGATCGCGATAGCTGATGTCCTTCGGTACCTAGTTGCGGTGATTGACCTGCCCGAGACGAGTGGTGAGATTCTCGAGATCGGGGGTCCCGACGTGTTGACCTACCGTGACATGATGGACCGTTATGCGGCTCTTGCAGGTTTGCGACGACGGCTCATTGTTCCTGTACCGCTTCTAACGCCGCGGCTGTCGTCGCATTGGGTGAATCTTGTTACCCCGCTTCCATATGGCCTGGCCCGCCCCCTTGTCGACAGCCTGATCAATGACGTTGTTGTTCGCAGCGAGCGAGACATTTGCTCGTTCATCGACCACAGGCCATGCACGCTCGACCAAGCAATCGAGCGCGCTCTCGCGGTTGTCGGGGATCTCGAAATTCAGACCACCTGGATGGATAGCGCACCGGGTAGCAGTTCTGCGTCGCCGATGCCCCAGGACCCTGATTGGGCCGGCGGCACCATGTATCAGAACATCCAAGAGTTGGACACGATGGCTGACGCCAGCACACTGTTCAAAACAATTTCAGGGGTCGGTGGGGAACGCGGTTGGTATGTGGCCAATGTGCTTTGGACGTTGCGCGGTTCGCTCGACAAAATCATCGGCGGAGTTGGCATGCGCCGCGGGCGGCGACACCCCGATGACCTTCGAGTCGGCGATGCCCTCGACTTCTTCCGGGTCGAGGCCTACGAAACCCCATCACTGCTCAGGTTGCGGGCAGAGATGAAGGTTCCCGGCGATGCCTGGCTCGAATGGCGTGTCGTCGCTGCAGATGACGGACAAATTCGGATTCGACAACTGGCTCGGTTCCACCCGCGCGGTATCGCTGGCCGGGGGTACTGGTTGATCCTCCTTCCAATACACAAGATTATGTGGAAAGCGCTGGCTCAGAGGCTCGTCGCTGCTGCTGAAGGACACCGGAACTAACCAAACAGTTGGCCCTGCGAGGTCGGAACGGTGAGTCCCCGTGACCATCGACACCAGATCGCATCGGTACGGGCGGCTGCGGTGAAAAATAATTGGTCTCGCTTTGTCAGACCCGTCTATGGGAAGCTCCCAACTCGATGGCTGACAAACCTGTTCTGGATGATCTACATGTACTTGAGCTCGGTGGGGGTCTTGGTGCTGCCATCGCTGCTCGTTTCCTTCATGGTTATGGAGCTCGTGTAGTCCGATTCGAGCCGACCGATGTGGTGCATCCAGTCCGACTCACGCCGGCGCAGCGGATTGCATACCTATCTGGAATATCGGTGGCTACCGGACCAGCCTCCGCTCTTGCTGATCAGGTGGCAGCGGCCGACATGATCGTGACAGATCGGCAACCGTCAGAGCTTCGGTTGCTTGGACTCGACTTCGTTGCCTTGCGGTCCGCTCGACCCGAATTGATTGTTATTTCGGTGACCCCGTTTGGCCTGACCGGACCGGATGCGGACCTCCCTAGTACCAACGCTGTGTCGTTTGCTGCAGGTGGAATCATGTCGATCACCGGGGACTTCGATCGATTACCGTTGGTGACCGGCGGGGAGCACGCCTATGCACTTGGAGGAGCGAATGCATTTGCTGCTGCTTCGATGGCCTGGCTTGGTCGGGCACGTACAGGTCGCGGGGACCTCGTCGATATTTCCTTGCAGGAGTGTGCCGCTGGCATGTTGGAGTACTACGGCCCGATGGCGTCGTATCTCAATGCTCCAGCGCAGATCCGACTTGGGAATCAGTCCCGGGCAACGTGGGGTATCTATCCATGTCTCGACGGGTGGGCCGGTGTCTTTGCGTTAGCGCGCCAGGTTCCGGCTCTGTTTGAGTTGTTAGCCGATCCTGATTTAGTCGAACCACGCTTCAGCGACCCGGTGCTCCGTTTGCGGGAGGAAAACGAGGCAGAACTAACCGCAAAGCTGTACGTGTTCTTTTCTGATCTGACAATGGCGGAGATCCGTGAACTCTCGCTGAGATCACGGGTGCCGTTCGGTGTCGTGATGACGCCGGCCGATGTGCTTGCGGGTGAGACGCCCGCCGATCGCGGCTTCTGGGATGTGGTTAGCGCCAATGATGGTTCAACAACCCGCATACCGGGTCGGCCGTTCCCCGGCTTTGCGTGGAGCTCCGATGCGCCGACCCCCGATGCTGGTCTGTCATTAGATAGCCAGCCCGCTGGCGAGTCGAGGATTCAACTACCGCTTGCCGGCTTGCGGGTTCTCGACTTGACGATGATGTGGGCCGGCCCTTTTGCGACGCTGAGGCTGGCTGAGATGGGTGCCGACGTGGTGAAAGTCGAATCGCCATCAGCATGGGACAATATACGCACGCTTATCCCTCAGAGCGATGAAGCGCCTGATCCCTGGAATAGTGCGTTTTACTTCAACGCCTACAATCGCGACAAGCGCTCACTCACTCTTGATCTTGCGCAACCAGCGGGTCGTGAACTGCTGCTTCGTTTGGTGCAACACTGCGACGTCGTCATCGAAAATTACCGCTCGGACGTACTTGACAAGCTTGGGTTGGGTTACGAAACGCTTCGGCAATATAAGTCCGACATTATCTTGGTCAGTATGGCTGCGTTTGGAAAGACAGGCGCTGACTCGGCATTTGTTGGATTCGGGCCGGTGATCGAGATGATGTCGGGCCTTACTTCGCTGACCGGATACGGCGATGGAGAACCATACAAGACGGGTATTTCCTACGGGGACCCAGTGGCTGGGACGTTCGCCGTGTCAGCGGTTGGATTGGCCTTGAAGCGTCGTATGGCCACCGGCGAGGGCCTACATGTAGACCTCGCCCAACGTGAGACTTCGGCTGTATTGATTGGTGATGCGTTTGTCGATGCCACCGACGGCTCCGGTCCTGTGCATCGCGGCAACCGCGACGCTGTGATGGCTCCGCAAGGTTGCTATCGCATTTCAGGTACCGAGCGCTGGTTGGTCCTTAGCGTTCGAAGTGACAGAGACTGGTTGGCACTGTGTTCGCTGATTGAGAGACCGGAGCTCTCCGGCATGTCGGTGAAAGAACGACATGATCGGCATGACGAAATCGACGCTGCGATTAAGAGGTGGCTTGCGTCATCGACTGCGCCCAAGGAGCCGGAGGACGTATTGCGGAAAAGAGGGGTGCCGGCAATTGAAATGCGCAATACGCGTACGTTGCTCGACGATCCGCACCTCGCAGCGCGGCAGTACTGGCATTCCACACACCACCCCCGTATGCACACATACCGACAAGCTGGCGTGCCCTGGCGGTTCGCTGATTCGCAGCCCAAGCCTCGCCGTCATTCACCGCTTTTCGGTGAACACAACAGCGAGATCCTGCAAGGAATCTTAGGTATTTCAGATGATGAGCTGGCCGACCTCTCCGCAAAGAACGTGATCGCTGACGCCCCTATGAATCCCACGGTTGGATAGCTGGGCCTGTCACGGGACACATGCTTCGGCGATCCGGGCAATAGCGATACCGCCCGAAGCTGTAATGGCGTTTTCGTCAGATATGTCGAAAGTCCAGGGGTGCGCGGATCGTCCGAGGATGTGGAGGCGGTACTGATGCAGGCCATTGAGGTCACCTCTTGGAACGCGCTTGATCCGGTAACTGTTCCTGAACCGTCATAGCGCGACTAAAGAGGAAGGGATACCAGCAGCTTCGCAATAGTTCTCCGAACGCAGTCGCGAATTTCGACACAAGGGTCTACCTCGATGGCGGTGGGGGAGTCGCACCCTGGAACCTTCCGCCTCATAAGAAACAGTGTCTGCAAGATGCATGAAACAGCCCGAATAATGGTTTTGGGTTGTGGACTCACACCTCTCTCGGCGAAGCGAACGCTCACCGCATCACGCTTATCGCCTCGATGGTCTCGGAATAGCAACCATTCCTGGGGCATGATGTTTGGATGCAGGAAAAAAAGGTCGAGCTCAACTCGTACTCCTCCCGAATCACCCAGCCGAAGAGCCAGGCGGCATCACAAGCGATGCTGTTGGCGACTGGCTTAAGCAACGCCGATCTCAATAAACCACAGATCGGTATTGCCGCCTGTTGGTACGAGGGCAATCCGTGCAACATGCACCTGGGTGATCTTGGCACCGAGGTGAAGAGAGGCGTGGTCGAGAGTGGCCTGATCGGTATGCGGTTCGACACGATTGGTGTGTCCGACGGCATCTCGATGGGTACTGATGGCATGTCGTACTCGCTGCAGAGTCGTGACCTGATCGCTGATTCGGTCGAGACCGTCATGTCCGCCCAGTGGTACGACGGCCTCGTCGCTTTGCCTGGCTGCGACAAGAACATGCCTGGCGTCGTGATGGCGATGGGGCGGCTGAATCGGCCGTCAATCATGGTCTATGGCGGCACCATCCGGGCCGGATGCAGTTCGATTGGTGGCGTCGAGACCAAGCTCGACGTCGTCTCGGCATTTCAGAGCTACGGCCAGTTCCTGGCAGGCACAATCACCGAGGAAGAGCGTCAGACCATCATCGACTGTTCGATTCCTGGTGCTGGTGCCTGCGGTGGCATGTATACCGCGAACACGATGGCCACTGCTATCGAGGCGATGGGACTCAGCCTTCCGTTCTCGTCGAGCACGCCCGCTGAGGATCCAGCCAAGATCGAAGAGTGCGTGCAGGCTGGCCGGATGATGGAGATGTTGCTGTCTGAAGGGCTGACGCCACGGCGCATCGTGACCCGGGCAGCGTTTGAGAATGCAATGGTCGTGACGATGGCGCTGGGCGGGTCCACCAACGCCGTGCTCCACACCATCGCTATGGCGCGAGCGTTCGAGATCGATCTGACCATCGACGACTGGCAGGCAACCAGCGCACGGATCCCGCTGTTGGCCGACCTCAAACCATCGGGGAAGTACGTGATGGAAGATCTACACGAGGTTGGCGGTGTGCCTGGTGTGATGCGCTACCTTCTTGATGAAGGTCTGCTCGACGGCGATCAGCTCACTATCACCGGCAAGACGTTGGGCGAGAACCTTGAAGCCGCCCCGTACCTCGCAGAAGATCAAGACGTCGTGGCGAAGCTCGACACGGCGGTTAAGGCTCGAGGCCACATCTCGATTCTGCGCGGCAACCTTGCCCCGGGCGGAGCGGTGGGCAAGATTACCGGCAAAGAAGGCCTCCGTTTCACTGGACCGGCTCGTGTGTTCGACTGCGAAGAAGACATGCTCACTGGCCTTGAAGAAGGTCGTATCACTTCAGGTGATGTAATCGTGATCCGCTACGAAGGGCCAAAGGGCGGGCCCGGCATGCCGGAGATGCTGACCCCAACCAGCGCGCTCGCTGGCGCTGGCTTCCTCGAAGACGTTGCCCTCATCACCGACGGGCGATTCTCTGGCGGAAGCCATGGATTTATTGTTGGACACGTCGTGCCCGAAGCTCAAGAGGGTGGCCCGATCGCTCTTATCGAAGATGGCGACACGATCACCATCGACGACGAGTCACATGAGATGATCGTCGACATCGATGCCGATGAAATGGCGAAGCGTCGCGCCGCGTGGGAGATGCCTGCCTACAAGGCGACGTCTGGCACATTGTGGAAGTACATCAAGCTGGTCGAGGACGCATCAAACGGTTGTGTGACTGACGGCTGACGTGGTGCTCGCACCATGGGGCATCTCGTACGTCAACTTTTGGCAAAGCAGAATGGGTGAGTCAATTCGTGGAGCTGGCTTCTCCACCGCCGGCTAGTCACTGGATCAGCCGCAGAAGAGGGCAGGGTCGCTCCTGGGTGAGGTCGGGGATACGAGGTCGGCCCACCGGCTAGCGTCGGTGGGGGAGGTTGATATGACATATGCAGGTGATCGCCTCATCCTTGACGCTGACAGTCATCTCATGGAGTTGCCCGACTTCCTAACCCGTCATGCTGTCGCTGCAGTACGCGACCTCATTCCCGCATTGGGCGCGTCGACCACGGGTAACTTTGACATCGGGTCCCACTACGACCGGTCGGGCCACGATGACGAGACGAGATCGCGTCTACTGGAACTCGGTGACCATCTGACAAAGGGTCCCAAATGGCATGAAGCACTCGGTGCGTTCAGTGGCAGCGAGCGGGGCGAGGCGCTCGACTTGCTGGGCTTTCGGCGCCAGGTGGTGTTCTCGTCATTTTGTGCACGGCTGATATTTGAGACCGAGCCGTTGGGGGTTCGCTACGAAATTGCCGGGGCACACAACCGAGCCATGGCCGAGTTCTGCGATCATGATGATCGGCTACTAGGTGTAGCCATGGTGCCGCTCGACGACCCCGCTCGTGCACTCGCAGAGATCGAGGCGGCCGACGAACTTGGCCTTGCAGCGGTATGGATTGCATCTGATGCGCCTGGAGGTCGATCGCCGGGCCATGTCGAACATGAACCGATCTGGGCCACCCTGGCCGAACGTCGTCTGCCGTTCATTCTCCACGTCGGGAGCTCACCGCTGACTGTCGAGGATCCGTGGATGAACGACGGGCGCCCCCAGAAGAGCACCGCCAGGGGTGGCGCCGAGGTGATTGGATCAAAGGACTTGACCGTGATCCACCAGACGGCTCAGAGGTTTGTCTCGATGCTGGTACTCGATGGTGTGCTCGAGCGACACCCCGATCTGCGAGGCGGCGTGATCGAGCTCGGTGCCGGGTGGGTGCCCGACATGATCCGCCGGCTCGACCACGCAGCCACCATTTGGGCCAAGTCCGAGCCACACTTGGCCGAAATGAAACGCCTTCCCTCCGAACAGATCCGTCAGCAGATGCGATTCACGCCGTATCCGTTTGAGGCCGTTGACAAGATGGTGAACGAATCGTGGCCGGAGCTCTACCTATTCTCCTCCGACTACCCGCACGCGGAGGGAGGCCGAGATCCGATCGGCCGTTTTAAACGCAGCACCGAATCGCTGGGTCAGTATGCACAAGAACTTTTCTTCGCCGAGAACTTTCGTTCGCTTTACGGTGGTGTCTGAGGTCGATTTGTGGAGCTCTGTCTTCAGTCTCAGCCAGCGATCCAGCCTCCATCTACGCGGATCTCAGTGCCGGTGGTGAAGGCCGACTCGTCTGATGCTAGATACAGCGCTGCCTGAGCGACCTCTTCTGCTTTACCGAATCGTCCCATCGGGTGGCGGGCCAGCGAACGCTGGCGTGCACTGTCTGGGTCGGCGAGGCGAGCAAAGGACCGTGCAAGTAGCGGTGTCTCAGTTGCGCCAGGAAGTAGCGAGTTCACGCGCACGCCATGGGCCGCGTAGTCGTTGGCGGTGGTACGGGTGAGTGCGACGATCGCACCCTTCGATGCGATGTAAGCGGCGTTTCCCCGGCCCCCGTTGACGGCTAATTGAGAAGCGACGGTAATGACCGATCCGCTACATTGATCAATCATGGGCGGGATACCAGCGCGCATCCATAGGTATGTGCCCTTGACATTTACGTCGAAGACGAAGTCCCATTCCTCAGGCGTTGTTTTGAGCAGGTCGCGACCAACCGAGATACCGGCAGCAGTCATAAGCACATCAAGATGCCCAAACTGTTGCACGACGTTGGTAACAGTGACGTGTGGCGCTTCGGTATTGGTGACATCTGCCTCGACCACCAGCGCTTGGCTACCCGCTTGTTCGATCTCGGCTGCGGTGGCTTCTGCCTCTGCTCGATTCTGGTCGACGAGCACGACCGCAGCGGCTCCCTGCTGAGCGAAGAGCAGCGCTGCAGCTCTGCCAATGCCTGAACCTCCGCCAGTAATCAATGCGACCTTGCCTTTGAGTCGATCAGACATCGTGGCCCGCCCTCACTTTCTTGCCGAACGGCGTGTCACAGATCAGGGTCGACCTGGGCCTCGTTCCAGTGTCCATCATGACGAGCGCTGTTCTGCAATGCAGCCAAGATAATCATTTCAGCTTGCATCTAGCTGGTCCAGCCTCAATGCTTCACCTATGGAAGATGCACCGGTTGATCCCTTCAACGACATGCCGCCGCCTGAGACCGAGGCGGTCCGCTCCGGTGAGGATCTGGACTGGGCAGCGATCGAAACGTTTCTGCGAGCGGCGCTTCCATCGGAGCTAACGCGCGGCGGCGACTTCGAGGTCAGCCAATTTCCGAACGGCTCGGCGAACCTGACCTATTTGATCGCATTCGGGGACGATGAACTGGTCCTGCGTCGGCCACCGTTCGGAACCATCGCGCCCGGAGCCCACGACATGCGGCGCGAATACAAGGTCCTGTCTCGGCTGTGGCGCACGTTTGACAAAGCGCCTCGGGCCTACTTCCTGTGCGAGGACCATGAGGTAGCCAGTGCCGACTTTTTTGTGATGGAGCGCCGCCACGGCGAGGTCATCAGGGGCGTGATCCCGCCAGCGATGCGTCACCATGACGAGGTCGGCCATCGCATCGGCGTGGCGCTCATCGATGCGATGGCCGAGTTTCACCTTCTCGATCCGGCCGTGGCAGGGCTAGGAGATCTCGGCCGTCCCGAGGGCTTTATGGCCCGCCAAGTCGCGGGTTGGAAGAAGCGCTGGGATCTTGTCGCAGACTCTGGCTACGACGCGGCTATGGCAGCCCTGCACGCGCGCCTCGAGGCGACCTTGCCTGTCGCTCAGCGTGTCTCGCTAGTCCATAACGACATCAAGCTCGACAACTGCATGTTCGACCCTGCCGACCCCGATCAGGTCATTGCCTTTTTCGACTGGGACATGACGACTCTCGGCGACCCACTCGCGGACCTCGGGACGTTGCTGAACTATTGGCCTGACACCACTGACGGCGAAGCGATGGAACGAGCAAGTCACGATGGAATGGCATCGATGGGTCTGCCGAGCCGGGCCGAAATCACTGAGCGCTACGCCACGCGGACCGGCCTCGACGTCAGCAAGGCCGGGTGGTATGACGCCTTTGCCCAGTGGAAGACCGGTGTCGTGGTTCAGCAACTTCACCACCGCTGGAAGATGGGCGACTCGTCTAACGAACGCCATGAGACTGTCGCTGATCGGCTTCCGCTTCTGATCGAGTCGGCCCAGGCGTTGCTTGACTGATTGGCGCTGGGGGCGAAAGGCAATGTTGGGTAGACAGGTTGAGCAAGATCAGTAATACTGAGTTGATGGCAATCTACAAGTGTCTGGTCAACGGCTCGATCGATGATGCGGACCGGACTCGGGTCGCCAAAGAACTCGAACGGGTTACGACGGCCCACTTCGGGAAGGACTTGGACGGCGTCAGAGTCGAGTTCGTCGAGGTCGAGCCAGGGTCCTGGTTTACTGGTGGCAATCCGTCAGCGGCTTCGATGGTGTTGGGTTCGGTGCCTGCCGGCACGACGCAAGATGTTCGAACCGAACTGATGGATGAGATAGCTCGAACCTTCAGCGCAGTTACGGGAAGTGATGTCATGGATGTGATGGTTGTCGCTGCTGATTCCAAGAAAGTTAGGAACTGAGTGTGCCTCTTTATCGGTGCTTCGCTGCCCCAGAGGCCCTCGATGGCTCACAACGTTCGGCATTGGCCGCGGCAATCACTGACATCCACTGTGACCTGACGACCGCTCCGCCGACCTTCATCCATGTTCAATTTCATCCAGGCAAAGAGGACCAGGCAACATTGTTTGTTTTGCATGGTGGCCTGCGGGCTGGTCGGTCTCAAGAAGTGACCGATCAGATTATCGAACGGTGCAGCGCTGCGTTGGCAGGCATCGCTGCGGTGAGTGTTGACCAGATCTCGATGCGAACTTCTGAGACGCCCGCCTCGTGGATCTATGAGGGTGGACAGGTGATGCCGGAGCCTGGCGAAGAGGTAGCTTGGCTCGCAGCACAAGGCTGACACACCAGCGGCTTAATGAGGCCGGGACCGGCTTTAGGCCGAGTCAGCAAAGCTGGTGATGTATCCGATGGTGGTTCAGAATGCGCCGGTGGCGGCGGGGCACGAACGCGCTTGGCTAGGCACTTATGCGAGCTCGTGGTGAATTGAGCGGGCCATGACGTCATCGATTAGTTTTAGACGCGGCGATGCAACAGCACCAGAGGGTGCTGGCCCGGTGGTCATTGCTCATGTGTGCAACGACGTTGGCGGTTGGGGTCGCGGTTTCGTGTTAGCCATTTCGAATCGGTGGCCGGAACCAGAGCGGGCGTATCGGGAGTGGTTCAGGAACCGACCGTCCAATGGTTTTGCCTTGGGAGCTGTGCAGCTTGTTTCTATTACACCTGATCTTTGGGTGGCAAACATCATTGGGCAAGACGGCATCCTTGCAACCAGCGAAGGGCCGCCGGTGCGATATAGCGCCATAGAGGCTGGCCTGTCTGAGCTGGCTTATGAGGCTGGCGCTATGGATGCCGGGGTCCACATGCCACGAATCGGATGTGGACTGGCCGGAGGAGAGTGGTGTGTCATCGAGGCGATCATCGAACGCACGCTGCTGGCCGCAGGCATCCCGGTCGTCGTTTACGACCTCTAAAGTCGTCGCAGCTCCAGGACATCTTCATGATTTGAGACGAGAAAGCTGTTTGGATGGTCACATCACAGCACAACGAACGTAGAGGAGTTGCGATGCGAGATCAGCAACACCTAGGCAGCGATCGTCCTAACGCCCACTGCGGAGTTCCACTTTCGCACCGGCCGCCCGCTCACCAAACGGCTTGGCTATGGCCAAGGGTTGGTCGAAGCGCCGCCGGGTGCCGCCGTCGAGTCGTTCGCCGGTGTGGTCAACTCTTTTCAGCAATGCCAGGTCTAACCGGGTGAGCATGTCGTTGACTTGGGCTGAGCGGTCGGCCTTGATTCGTTCCTTGCGGCAACCGCGAGCGGCCTAGATGGCCACGTCATCGGGATCGATAGGACTGTCGACATGATTGATAATTCGGCAACGGCTACGCACCCTATGGGTTACGACGATGGCGAGTAGGCCGACGTTGCCATCGCCAAGGGCGTTGTCAATCTGTGCCTGGACAAGGAGAGGGTCTTTGCCGAAGCGTTCCGAGTGCTTGGCCCAGGAGATGTCCTGCAATTTGCAGAGCTTTCCAACACCAAAGCGGTAGTGGAACAAGCCAGGCGCGAAATTGATTGTGAACTGGTTGAATCGCCGGTGGCTTGCCGTGTGCAGGCTGGACCGCATTGACCGAAACGACTGCATTCCTCCACGACGCTTTCGGGAAGCCACCGACACTTTCGAGGGGGGTCACGGCGAGGGCCTTCGGTGTTTACGGGCATCCGTTCATTGAGCACAAGCCTTAAGCGCTGGCGTCGGACGAATCGCTGTGAGCGAGTTAGCGCTGATGCCCGCAGCGGTGCACCCTCGCTACTACTGCATCGAATCGAGCGGAGGTTGGTTCGCCCGCAAGCTGAAGGGGTCCCGGGCGCCAGTCGTCGACGACCCGGCCTCGACGCGTACCTGGAACGTGGGCTAGATACACAAGAAAGCGTCTCCCAGAGTTGACGTATCCCTCGTGTAGGTCTGTGATGTTGAGCGCCGAGCACGTCGATGGTGCGAACATAACCTTCGAAGGTAACTTAGATCCGAATCTTGGTGAACCACATGACGGCCTCCTTGTTACTGTTCGACACAGCGTCGACAGGCAGGCAGCGATAGGCAGAACCAGCTGCCTTGACTAGTGTCTCGAAGATGGAACAGAACATATGAGCTGGTTGGTCGCCGACGCCCATTCACGAGATGATGTGTTGGCCCTGCACCCAGCGTTGGCCGCTAACCACCAACGTCTGCTTGACGAGATCTGGGACAGCTCGCTCGATGCAGTCCTTCTTGAGTACTGCCGACTGCGGACCGCCACCATCCTGCAGAACCAGATTGCTTGGGACGAACCGCGCTCGGCTGCAGCGATAACAGCGGGTCTTGACGAGTCGCTAATTGCCGAGTTGACGAAGTGGCCCACGCATCCTGGCTTTGACGCCGCAGCCAAAGCGTGCCTGGGATTGGCCGAGCAATACGTGATCGACGTGCACGGCATTACGGATGAACAAGTGAGAGAACTCGAAGGCCAAATTGGCCCCGATGGTGTTGTCACCCTGACGACTGCATTGGCGGCGTGGGAGATTACCCATCGCTTCGATAACGCGCTACTCAGCAGTGCGACAGAAGGAGAGAGCTGATGTCGACCACTCCACGCGTGCGGTCCGCCGTTGACGGAAAGGCGCCATCGATTCGCACCGTCATGGCTCATAGTTCGGCCGTGCGCCTTGCCTTCGACACGATGTACGCCACGCTGTGGTCGAATGGCACCGTAGATGTCGACGTGAAAGAACTGGTGCGGCTGCGAAATGCGCGGGTGACTGACTGTGGTCTTTGACGCCAGGTTCGATTCGACCAGGCCCGTGCGGCTGGTCTTACCGAAGAACTTGTCGATGCCATCACCGACGAACATGAGCACAGCGCCTTACCTGAGCATTACAAGGTGGCGTTGGTCTGGGCCGACAGCATCCTCGCCGGTGGCTCCGAACCAGACGACGCCCTCAAGACCCGATTACATCAGTACTTCAGCGATAGCCAGATCATGGAACTGACCTACGCAATGGGCAGCTTTATCGGATATTCGAAGCAGCTGATCATGCTCGGACTCGAGCCTGAGGTGATGCCGGTCACCGGCGTACCCATCCCAAGCTGAGCCACTACAGCTGACAGAGGTCAGCAGAGAGATCCTGACATGGACTTCACCAATCCCGAGTACCTCGTAACAACCGAATGGCTTGCAGACCATCTCGACCAGCCGAGTGTCCGCATTCTAGATGTCACAGCGAAGCTGACCAGCAAGCTCGATAATCGGGCCGAAACCGAGTGTTATCAACACAGCCACATTCCAGGTTCGGTCTTTTTCGACGTGCCAGCAGGTAAGGGCGTGCTGTCGAACCAGGAAGCGGTGCTTCCGTGGATGTGGCCGAGCCCCGACGAGGTTGTAGCTTCGCTTGCCGCAGTAGGCGTAGGCCCAGACACCAAGGTGGTCCTTGTCGCTCGCACGCCGCGTGAAGGTATTGATTCTGGGACGATGTGGTGTACCCGAGCATGGTGGACGCTGCATCACTACGGGGTTGACTGCGCCATCCTCCACGGCGGCATCGAGCGGTGGGAGAGCGAAGATCGGCCATTGACAGACGAACCTTCAGCGATCCCAGACGCGGCGCCCTTTGTGCCCGCAGCGGGATGGGAGTCAGCCCGAGCTACGAAAGCCGACGTACTCGCAGCAGCGGAAGGACAAGCTTGCTTGGTCGATGCGCTCCCCGCCGATAGTTTCGAAGGCACGGGCACGTCCTATGGGCCACGATCCGGCCATATCACCGGAGCCGTGAACGTCCCTTATGGCTCGTTGCTTGAGGCTGAGACGTCAGGCTTCGTAGACCCAAGCACAATGCACGCACGCCTGACCCAAGCCGGCCTATTTGATGGGCTCAAGGTCATCACTTATTGCGGCGGAGCCATCGCGGCCACTGTTAACGCCTTCGCATTGGCGTTGTTCGACAAGACCGACGTAGCGGTATACGACGCAAGCCTAATGGAATGGTCGAGAGACGCCGACCTTCCAATGACCGATCCGAGTGCTGTCGGCTGAACGAGTATTTCGGCTTGCCCTGTTTGAGTATTCCAGGTCCAGAATCCCAACACATGAGTATTGGAAATGCATGAGCTCGTCACTATTGAACGATGTAAGAGTCTGTGACTTCACCGGCCAACTCGCGGGCGCGGGCGCAACTCGACACTTGGCGGCGTTCGGCGCCCAAGTGATCCGGATTGAAGATCCGTTGCGGCAGGGAAAATGGGACATCCTGCGCGGTTCGCCGCCGTTCAAGGACGAACGCCGTGGCATCGAGTTCGGCTCAGGGTTCCAGAACCACAACGTGGGAAAGCTCGGCGTAACGGTCGATTTGCGAACCGACCGGGGCAGAGAACTAGTAACCGAACTTGTGCGAGTCAGCGACGTAGTCACGGAGAACTTTGCCTCGGGCGTGATGGAACGAATGGGCTTCGGGTACGAGCAGTTGCAGAAGATGAAAGAGGATATAATCTACGTTTCGAATTGCGGATTTGGGCAGACGGGGCCCTATGCCAAATTCAAGTCGTGGGGGCCAATCGCCCAAGCCGTGGGCGGGCTTACGTTCACCTCAGGGCTCACCGATATGCCCCCTGCTGGTTGGGGCTACTCGTATATGGATCACCATGGCGGCTACTTCATGGCGATTGGAATTCTTGCAGCACTGACGCATCGCAATACCAGCGGCGAGGGGCAATGGGTCGACATGTCGTGCTCTGAGGCTGGGGCTTCACTGATCGGGCCAGCGGTTCTCGACTACACCGTCAACGGCCGGCCAAGTCGCCGCGACGGATTTCCAGCCAGCAACCGTGACAGCTCCAGCACTATGGCCCCACACGGAATTTACGCAACGCAAGGTGATGACAATTGGGTCGCTATTTCGGTTCGCGATGATGCCGAGTGGGCGTCATTTGCGGCTGAGATCGGCGAGGGTTGGGCCACGGCCGAGCGCCTCTCTACTGTGGCTGGTCGGCTAGGGCTGGAAGACGTCCTCGACGCTGAGGTTGACCGATGGACCCGGCGCTATGACCGCCACGAGTTGGCCGATCGTTTGCAGCGATGTGGTATTCCGACTGCCGTTGTGGCGAGACCAAGCGAGCGAATCGACGCAGATACCGCGACTGAAGCGTGGGGTTTGTGGCCCACCGTCGAACATGCGGCTATGGGCGAGGTGCGAGTTGATGGGTTACCAGTGCACTTCAGCGAGACCGACTGGGAGATCTGCAAGGCTGCCCCGACGCTGGGCGAAGACAACGACTATGTATTTGGCGAAATCTTAGGGCTAACCCAGTCCGAGATTGGTTCGCTACGAGCTGACAAGGTGATTTGATGGGTGCTCTTGACGGGATCAAGATTATCGAGTTGTCGAGCGACGGTACAGCGTTCGCTGGCAAGCTCTTGGCAGATATGGGCGCTGATGTGATCGTCGTCGAACCGCCGGGTGGGAGCGCTCAACGACGTTATGGCCCGTTCTTGGACGACGTGGTCGGCCCTGAGCGCAGCCTGCACTGGTGGCACTACAACACCTCAAAACGGAGCGTGGTTCTGGACCTAAACGATGAGATCGGGCAAGACCAGTTTCGGTCATTGGTGGCCGAGGCGGGTGTAGTGCTCGAGGGGGAGGCCCCCGGTCGCTTGGAGGCACTCGGCATTGACTACGAGGAGCTACGAGCAGGCAGGCCTGACCTGGTTCACTGCTCGATCACGCCGTTTGGGCGAACCGGACCTCGATGCGACGAACAGATGACGGATCTGACGATGCTCGCGGGTGGAGGGCCAGTGTGGAGCTGCGGCTATGACGATCACGAGATTCCACCGGTACGCGGTGGTGGGAATCAGGGGTATCAAACCGGAGGTGTGTGGGCGGTCATTTCGATGCTGGCAGCGGTGCTGCATCGCCAGCGAACCGATGTAGGTCAACACATTGATGTCAGCAACCATGCAGCCGTCAATGTGACGACAGAGTTTGCGAGCTATAGCTGGTTGGTCGCTGCCACCGAAGTCCAACGACAGACTGGCCGCCATGCTGCGGCCCGCCCGACCCAACCGACCCAAGCTTTATGCGCCGACGGCAGGTACCTGAATACGGGCGTGCCACCTCGGCGGCCGGCCGAGTTTAAGGCGCTGTCTGAATGGCTTGGCGAACTAGGGCTCGACCGGGAATTCCCACTGAGGCTCTTGCTCGAGATGGGCGGACAGTATGAACACATCGGTATGGCTGAGATCGAAGAGGACCCTATGATCGGCGAGGTTTTCGGCGCTGGCCGCGAGGCCGTTATGCTGATCGCCAGCCGGCTCTCCGCCTACGAGGCCTTCATTGGCTTTCAAACGCGCGGAATTCCAGTTGGAGCGATCAACGCACCCGAAGACGTCATTAGCGACCCGCACTTCATGGCCCGAGGCTTCGCAATCGAGATCGAGCACGAGGACCTTGGTCGGTCCTTTACGTACCCGGGTGTCCCTATAAAGATGAATGGTTCTCCGTCTTCGATCTCTCGCCGGGCGCCCCACGTTGGGGAACACACCGACGAAATTATGGGCGATTCGTAGGGAAGCAACGTGACGTCTCGTCGCTCACGAGGCGTGTTCTGCGACGAGCTTGAACTTTTGAACCTTGCCCATGGAGTTGCGGGGAAGCTCGTCGACTACCAGGATTTCTCGCGGGCACTTGTACCTGGCCAGTCGCTCCTGACAATGAGCTCGCACCTGGTCTAGATCGATAGGTTCGGTCTGTGTAGGCACGATGACCGCCGTGACCCGTTCACCCCATGTGTCGTCGGGCAGGCCAATCACTGCGGCTTCGGCAATGCTGATGTGTTCGAGCAGAATGCGTTCGACTTCCGCGCTATAGACGTTTTCGCCGCCCGTAATGATCATGTCCTTGACCCGGTCGACGATGGCCAGCCGCCCATCATCGCGAAGTATCCCGATGTCTCCTGACCGGCAGAATCCATCGGCGGTGATTGTGGCGAGTGTCGCGTCGACGTTGCCAAGGTAACCAACGAATGGCGTGAGGGACCTGGCGACGACCTCACCAGCGACGCCGGGCGGGCAACGATCACCGGCGTGATCACGGATCGATACCTCGGTGCCGAGCACTGGCCACCCGACCGAATGAGGCACGAGTGCGTCGCGATCCTTGACCTCGAATGTCACCCAGCCTCCCTCGGTCCATCCATATGCCTCGGCGATGTTGGCATTGGGGAAAACGTCAAACGCCTGATCGAGTAACGACATGGGTCCGGGCGCCCCGGATGAAAGCATCCATTCGAGGGCGTCGAGGCTCGGCTCGTTCGCATCGCGCCACTGTTGCACGATCATCGAGGTCATGGCTGGTACGAGGAACGCCCATGTCGAATGCTTGGCGTACTCGACCAATGCAACTGTGGGGTCAAATTCGGTCATGATGCGGTTGTGTCCGCCGGCTGCCAGATGGGCCAGGCTCAGGCCGCCGTAGGACATGTGGAACAGCGGTCCAGGCGTCGAGAGCACCTGGCCGGGGTGTAGCCCGAATGTCCACGACCATTGTGCGAGCCGGGTGAGCAGTCCCTCATTGGTGACCGTTGAGCCTTTCGGGAAGCCGGTCGTGCCGCTGGTGTAGGCAACGAGGGCGACCCGATCGGCGGCGAGTTCGTCGCTTGGTCCGATCCATGTTGTCGCTGCGGTCATTGGCAGAAGGCCAACATCGAGCACCTCGCAAGCGCTGGATTCAGTAGCAGCGAGAGCAATGTTGAGGAATGGTTCGGCCGCGAGGATCATTGAGGCGCCGCTGTCGCCTATGACGAATGTGACTTCGGGTGGGGCGAGCAGGTTATTGATCGGCACCGCAGCAGCGCCGACCATCTGACATGCGAGATAGGCAGCCAGGTGGTCGACCGAGTTCGGCATCATGATTGCGACCATCGGGCCGTGAACACCCTCCGGCACCTGGCTGATTGCTAGAGCGAACGCTTCGACTCGTGCCCAAACCTGGCCGTACGTCCAGGTCTCGACAGGAGTGACGCCGTTAGTTCGAGGGTCGAGCAGTTCGATTGCGAGTCGGTTGGGGGAGGCCACAGCGATGGCCGCTACACAATCGGCCACGGTCCACGTTGAGCTGGCTGGCATCTGAGGGATCATGACTGTTCAGCTGAGTGACGGCCGATTATCACTGACGCATTTTGTCCACCGAAGCCGAACGAATTGACCTGAAAGAAATCGACGCCAACTTCCCTGGGCTCATTCAACGCGACGTCGAAGTCGATTTCAGGGTCAGGCTCGGTGGTGCCGGCGATGTGTGTTAGCCGGCCGCGCTCCATAGCGTCGATACCAGCAATGATGCTCATCGCCCCCGAGGATGCCCCCGTGTGAGCGGTGTGGCCTTTCAGCCCAGTCACGACCAGATCATCGTGGCCACCGAATACCCGGTTGATCGCACGAATCTCGGCGCTATCTCCTTTGGGTGTGCCCGTGGCGTGTGCGACCATCGCATCGATCTGCTCAGCGGCAATGCCCGCAGAGTCCAGAGCCTGGCGCATCACAAGTTCTTCCCATCGTCCGTCTGGCTCGGGCGAGCTCGGATGGAATGCATCGGCGAGCGATCCATAACCTCGCAGCCATGCTCGAATCGGCGCCTTCCGTCGCCGGGCATGGGCTGCGGTCTCTAAGACGAAGAAGGCGGAGCCTTCGCCTGAGACGATGCCTACCCGGTCAGCGGCAAAGGGCAGCATGGCGTGGCTCGGGTCGTTCTGGCCTGAGCTCATGCCATAACTCTGCTCGGCGGCGTTAATGGCTGCCTGGAAGTGCGGTTCGTCACCGTCCCGGGTGTAGCCACCCTCGGTCGCTCCGACCAAAGCGACGTCGGCTCGGCCAGCCTCTAGGTACATGGCGGCTGTTCCGAGGGCGTCGAGTGAGGAAGCACACGCTGTGGTCACCGTGATTGAAGGGCCGTGCAACTGATGAGCCATACAGATCTGAGATGCGGCCATATTGGGCCAGATCTTGATTTGTGTCTTGCGGTTGATCGCATTGATGCCAGAGGTATCGAAGTCGTGTTGTGCTCGAAGCGCGGAAAAATGGCCACCCATCGATGTGCCGTGGACCACTGCGGTGCGTACCGGGTCAAGCGGACCTAACGCTGCACTGGTGATCGCCTGTGAACATGCAGCCAGAGCGAAGCGGCTGAAGCCGTCGGTGCCAGCAACGACGCGCTCGCTCATCCAATCAGTGGCTTCGAAACTGTCGTCGACTGCGCCATACAACCCTCCGCCAGCGTCACATGCCCACGGGGCAGGTCGGATACCAACCCGGCCATCGAGGAGACCGTTGCATAAGGCCTCCGCCGAAAGCCCGATTGGTGAGATAGTTCCGATTCCCGTTATTGCTAGGTCCATATCCTGACCGTAGTGCTCTTAGGCGGGTCACTGGTTGGGTAACGGGTTGCAGTAATGTCGGTGAATGACCGCTCGTTTGGCCGCTGACATAGGTGGAACTTTTACCGATGTGGTGCTCGAGGTCGATGCCCCGGACGGCACTACACAGTTCACGGCCAAGGTGCTGACTACACAGCGGTCCCCAGCCGACGCCGTGCTCGCTGGCGTCGAGGCCGTACTTGGACAGGCATTGATCGACCCCTGCGAGATCGAATTGGTTGTGCACGGCACGACCCTGGCCACCAACGCTCTTATTGAGCGGCGGGGGGCTCGAACTGCGCTTGTGTGTACCGAGGGCTTTCGTGATTCGGTGGCGATGGCTCACGAGAACCGGTTCGAGCAATACGACATCTTTATGGAGCGGCCCGACCCGCTGGTGCCGCGCTATCTGCGTCTAGGGGTTCCCGAGCGTCTCAGCGCCGACGGTGATGTGCTGATTCCACTTGATGTTGGAGCTGTTCATGGGTTGATACCGATCTTGGTTGAGAACGAGATCGAGAGTGTCGCCATTGGTTTCCTGCACAGCTATGTCGACCCGCGTCACGAGATCGAAGCTCGCTCGATCCTGCTCGAGGCGCTGCCCCATCTGTCAGTGACCTTGTCGTCAGAGGTCTGCCCAGAAATTCGTGAGTATGAACGCCTATCTACGGCGTGTGCCAACGCCTATGTGCAGCCTCTGATGGCGACCTATCTCACCGATCTGGCCGACCAACTCGACAAGCTCGGCATTGCGGCACCGTTGATGCTGATGTTGTCAAACGGTGGGCTGTGCACTCTCGACACTGCGCTTCGGTCGCCGGTGGGTCTCGTTGAGAGCGGACCCGCTGGCGGAGCATTGCTCGCAGCTCGGATCGCTGCAGAACACGAGGTCGATGAGCTGCTCTCATTTGACATGGGCGGTACGACGGCCAAACTGTGTTTGCTCACCGACGGTCAGCCGTCGACATCGCGTGAGTTCGAAGTGGCCCGGGTGTACCGGTTCCTGAAGGGCAGTGGTCTTCCGCTTCGGATTCCGGTCATCGACCTTGTTGAGATTGGGGCCGGCGGTGGTTCGATCGTGTCGGTCGACCAGCTCGGTCGGATCGAGGTTGGTCCGGAGTCGGCCGGAAGTGAGCCGGGTCCGGCCTGCTACGGGCGTGGCGGTCAAGCTCCGACCATCACCGACGCTGACGTATTGGCAGGGCGTATTCGCGCTGAGTGGTTCGCTGGTGGCCGGTTGCCATTGGACCTACCGGCAGCAGCGGAAGCGATCGCTAGTGACGTTGCTGGCCCGCTTGGTATTGACAACGATGCTGCTGTGATTGGGGTGGGTGAGATGGTGGTCGAGAACATGGCGAATGCGGCCAGGGTGCACGCGGTGGACCGCGGTCGTGACCTGGGTGGAGGCGTGATGGTCGCCTTCGGCGGAGCGGCGCCGCTGCACGCCTGCCGGCTGGCTGAACGTCTCGGCACCCACACGGTCATCGTGCCGCCAGGTGCCGGAGTGGGGTCGGCCATTGGGTTTCTCCGAGCGCCGGTCTCCTACGAGTTGGTGCGCACCTGTCACCAACAGTTGGACCGCTTCGACAGAGAGCCCGTGAATCGTGTCCTCGACGAACTGCTGACCGAGGCCCGGCTGGTAGTCAGCGAGGCTGATGGATCAGCAACGCTTATCGAGACGTTGTACGCCTCGATGCGTTACCGAGGCCAAGGCCATGAGATTGAGGTCGAGCTGCCACTGACGCAGTTCGGTCCAGGCGATGAGGCGGTTCTGCTCGATGCCTTCGACCAGCTCTACCGGTCGCTGTACACCAGAGTCATTCCAGGCATGGTGGCGGAAGTCTTGACATGGCGAGTGAAGGTCTCGACCGTGGTGCCGCCACCCAAACTCGTTGTCGACCCCGTCCCATGCTCAATCGTGGCGAGTCGACATGAACGGGTGCTTGATCCTGACGACGGCTGGCGCGACTTTGCTGTGTTCGTGCGGGCCGAGTTGAAACCCGGCGATTGTTTCGCAGGGCCAGCGCTCGTCGTCGAGGACCAGACAACAACCGTCGTCTCGCCGCGGTTCGATGCCCGGATCGACGGGCGCCACCATCTGGTATTGACTGCTGAGCATTCTACGAGGAGGAACTCATGAGTGCTAGTGACCTCATACGAAGCCAAGTGATGTGGAACCGACTCATCGCCATTGTTGAAGAGCAGGCGCTGGTGCTGGTGCGAGCGTCGTTCTCGACGAGCACTCGTGAGGCCGGGGATCTTTCGGCCGGCGTCTTCGATCAACAGGGGCGCATGTTGGCTCAGTCAGTGACGGGCACTCCTGGGCATGTCAACTCGATGGCGGCTTCAGTTCTGCATTTTCTCAATGAGTTTCCCATCGAGACGATGGAACCGGGCGATATTTACCTGACAAATGATCCATGGAAGGGAACCGGGCACCTCTACGACGTGGTGGTTGTGACACCGGTGTTTCGTAGCGAAGACGGACGATCAGTGCCGGTCGCCCTCTTTGCCTGCACTAGCCATATGACCGACATCGGTGGTGTTGGCTTTGGCATGAGTGGTACCGAGGTGTACCACGAAGGCTTGTATTTGCCCTTGATCCGCTTTGCTCGCAAGGGCGAGTTCGACGAGACGGTAATGCGCATCATCAGAGCCAACAGCCGCACGCCTGACATGGTCGAAGGCGACATTCATTCGCTGGCGGCGTGTAATGAGCGAGGCGTTCTACGCCTGACGGAGATGATGGATGAGTTCGCCCTGGAAGACCTTGACGGATTAGCTGACCACATCATTGACAAATCACGCGACGCAATGCTGAATCTCATTGGCGACCTTCCCCATGGCACCTGGCACAACTCGATGCGACTCGACGGGGTTGATGAGCCGATCGATCTGGTGGCCGCCATGACGGTCGATGCGACGGGCATCGATATCGACTTCACGGGTACTTCACCGCAATCGGGCGTCGGCATCAATGTGCCCATGACATACACCGACGCGTATACGTCGTTCGGGGTCAGATGCATCGTGGGCCCCAACGTTCCCAACAACTCGGGCTCGCTTGGCGTTATTCGTGTTACGGCACCCGAGGGCACAATTTTGAATGCGCCGCACCCAGCAGCGGTGAATGTTCGCCACGTCGTGGGCCAGATGTTGCCCGACACCGTTTTTGGGTGTCTGGCTCAGATACTGCCTGATCAGGTACCGGCCGAAGGCACCTCGTCGTTGTGGAACATTCTAATTGATGGCCACGCTGCTGACGGCGAGCAATACATCGTGATGAGCTTCCACTCCGGCGGGGCCGGGGCGCGGCCCGGCGCCGATGGGCTGTCGGCCACGGCCTTCCCAAGCGGTGTGCGTAACATGCCGGTCGAGATAAACGAGGCGATCAGCCCGATCGTCTTCTGGCGCAAAGAGTTCAGACCAAATTCGGGCGGTGACGGTAAGTACCGAGGTGGTCACGGTCAGATACTCGAGATCGGCAATCGTGAAGGCTTGCCGTTCTCGATTAGTGCTACCTATGAGCGCACGGTTCACCCGGCACGCGGTCGCGATGGCGGTGGACCTGGTGCTCTTGGCCGTTTGGGGCTTAAAGCAGGCGATGACGAGATCAAACCTCTCGGACGCAGCACGATTCCCGGTGACGATCGGCTGATCATGCACTTCCCTGGAGGTGGCGGGTTCGGCGATCCGGCCGAGCGAGACGCGGACCGGGTCTCGGCTGAGCGTCGGGACGGTCTGGTGCGTGATTGAGTCGAGCGAGAGTTAGACAGGGAGTTGCGATAGGCGAGTGTGGCTCGTCGTTTCAGCGTCGAGGGTGGGCGGCGGCGGTGACCTCGATTTCGATCTTGCCGACCACGAGCGGAGCCCCGACAGTTGTTCGGCATGGGTAAGGCGGTTTGAAGACATCGCGAAACACCTGGTTCCAGACAGCAAAGTCTTCAAGGTCGACCAGATGGGCGTTGATCTTCACCACATGGTCAAGCGAGAGGCCAAGGTCACTCAGAATGAGGCCGAAGTTTTCAAGTGTGAGTCGAGCCTGACCGGCCAGGTCAATGTCGGGTACCTCGAACGTGTCAAGGTCAATAGCAGTCATGCCGCTGAAGAGGTACAAGTCGCCGACCTGGATGGCGGTGGCGTTCTTGATGTCGTAGTGCGCCAACGCGTCGGCGACTTTTGGTGTTGAGGAGTGAACAGTCGTGGTCATTGACCCAACTTACTTCGCTCACTTGTCGCCACTGTTTTCGCGGAAGCGGGTCTGTTCACAAGAGTCAAACGGATTGACTTTGTCAAAGACCGCAAGATGGGTTAGGAGTCCGGCGACGTTGAGCGCTAGCTGAGTCACAGGGACCGAACGAAGTTGTTCTACTCAAGATGGAGGTGGCGCCCAGCGACGGTCCCGAAGAATCGGTTGCGGAGCACTTTATCGACCGCTCGTTGCGCTCGTCTGCAACTCGTTTTGGTGCGAAGTTGACATCGCCTAGGACGTCGAACCGAAGAGCGCTACTTCTAGCCCAGACGATCAGTCTCGGCGGTGCCGGAGACACACGAGCAGGTACAAGCCTGCCCTTTTTGCTGCTAGCGATGGCTCCATTGTTGACGAGATCAGACGAGTCCATCCAAGATTTCGCTGACGGTCGCCAAGTTACGAACTTGCGGCTGGAATAATTACGCGATGAAGGCTGTGCGAATTGAGGATGGGCGACCGACTGTCGTTGACATCGATTCCCCGAAAGGCGAGGGAGTGCTCGTCAATATCGTCTCTTCATCGATCTGCAGTTCTGACTTTCATTTGATTGACGTAGGCGCGGTCGAGGGGCGGATCATTGGTCACGAGTTTGCCGGCACCACACCTGACGGAACGGCAGTGGCGGTCGAGCCCATGATCGGCTGCGGGGTTTGTCGCTACTGTGTGGAAGGCGAACGCAGAGAATGCGAGGGCGAGAGCTCCTTCATGGGCGTCAGGTCTGATGGTGGTATGGCCGAGCAGGTGATAGTCGATCCCGCAATGCTCGTGCGACTGCCGTCTGGTTTGGACGTGGGCATAGCAGCGCTGGTTGAGCCGCTCGCCGTGGCAGCCCACCTGCTTCGCCGTGTGGCCCTACTAGATGGCGAGCGAGTGGGAGTTATCGGTGCGGGGACGATGGGCCTTGCTACGGTAGCGATTCTTCGAGGCCGAGGCGTTGAGCCTGCGTTGTTTGCTCGGTATGACCATCAAAAGGTAGCGGGCGAGAAGCTCGGTGCCAGCCTGGTGGGCGAAGATGGATTCGATGTCATCATTGATGCGGTAGGGACCACTGCATCGATGACCGAAGGAGTGCAACGGGTCAGACCTCGCGGTCGGATCGGGCTGGTCGGCACTCTCTGGGAACCAGTCGTGCTCGATATCAGACTCAGCGGCAAGGAAGTTTCGATCATCTCGTCGGCCGGCTATTCAGGCGTTGCGCCTGACCGAGATTTCGACCTGGCCGCTCGCGTTCTGGCCGAACGGCCTGACATAGCCGATGCCGTGGTCACACACCGCTTCCCGCTTGACGCTGCTGTCGAAGGATTTGCGGTGGCTGCGGACAGGGCCAGTGGCGCCATAAAGGTCATGTTCGACGTATAGGTCCCGGCTGGCGCTGGGTATCAAATAGCCTGGCCCGTGACAGGGCGGACTCATCGCATGCGTGCCGTTGCATGGAGGATCCCGACCGCCGGCCGATGTTAGTCACGTGGAGATTTCACGTTAGGTCCTGTCGAATCGGCAGCGTCTGCTTGTATCGACTGGTTTAAAGGCATATCCGGAGAAACAATGCGATAGGTCTAGGAGCTAGACAGTTCGTATGATTCATGAGCTTCGTATTTACACCGCACACCCCGACAAGATGGAGGCGTTGCTTGCGCGCTTTCGCGACCACACGACAGAGATCTTCGAAAGGCACGGCATTACCAATGTTGGCTACTGGCTCAACTCGATCGGGGGTCGCAGCGATCAGCTTTGGTACATTGTTGGCTTCGAAAGTTTGGCGCAACGCGATGTGGCCTGGGCGAACTTCAAGGCCGATACTGAATGGCAGCAAGTAAAGGCAGCGTCAGAGGCCGACGGGCCGATCGTGGCATTGATCGAGAACCGAATTATGGCGCCGACAGATTTCTCGCCTCTCGCCTGACATAGTCCAACCGCTGCGGGTGTTTTAGGCGGTCGTATGAGGAGAATAGGTATCTCGCTTACTGACAGTTGCTCGCAGCGTAATTGGTTCCGCAGGCAGCATCGAGATCGCCCGAACTGGTCATCCGCGGCCGCAGATAGTCGGGCCGTTCCGGTGGCCGCGCCAGCAGATACTCAGCGTTTCGGAACTGCCGTTGCTGAGATACGCGGAAGAGCGCAGCTGCTGCGGGCAAGCCCCACGGCTCGCCCGGTCTAGGAACTGCCGGGTTAGCGAATGTTTGACGAGTCGGTGTCGGATAGCTCGGAGGGTTAGATCTGCGCGATCCGAGATACCTTCTGGCCAAAGGCAAAATGTGAAGGGCGAGTCGACGTGAGCGACGATGAACAGACAGCGGTCGTCATCGGTGGCGCAAATATCGACCTGAAGGCGCGCAGTTCAGCGGCGTTGACACAAGGAACCAGTAATCCGGGTTCAACACACTCC